>CEWB01005303.1_pt1 | contig 33421 bp, 29 predicted proteins | sample 530831 | NCBI WGS metagenome assembly CEWB01 (sample SAMEA2621013, study PRJEB7988) | marine metagenome | biome: marine biome (ENVO:00000447); feature: surface water layer (ENVO:00002042); material: "saline water (ENVO:00002010), including plankton (ENVO:xxxxxxxx)" | depth 5 m | reverse complement strand
AATTAATCTCAAAAGGGTCGACTTTCCACAACCTGAAGGGCCGATAAGTGAAATAAAGTCACCTTCTTTAACATCCAGGTCAATTCCTAATAAAGCTTGGACTTCATTATCGCTGTCTGGATTGAATACCTTGTCGGCTGCTCTAACTGAGACAGCTTCTTCTAAGGTTCCACTGTTTTCTCTCACTTGAGAACCTCTCTTCCTCTCTTAATAAAAAACCATTCCGCAGCGTTGACAAGTCCAAAAACGAATAGACCCAACAAGGAAGCTGCTATAACAGAGCTATAAAGTCTTTCTGGCCAGACCGAATACCTTTGTGCAAAGTCCAAGATGGCTCTCCCCAAGCCAGTTTTGGTTCCGATAGAAATTTCGCCGACAATTGAACCTACAACACTTAACGTAGCCGCAAGTTTAAACGCTGGAAAAAGAAAAGGTCTAGCGGCCGGTAGTCGAAGTTTGATTAGCGTGGATGACCATGAAGCAGCGTAGGAACGCATCAGTTCAACGTCACTGCTGTCAGGTGATTGAAGACCTCTCAAGCCACTCACTGCAACTGGGAAAAAAGTCAAATAAGTCGCAATAAGCGATATACCGACCATGTCGGGGTATCCCTGGAGGCGAGCCCAAGTAACAACTATTGGAGCTAAGGCGATTAATGGAACTGTCTGGGAAACATTTATCCAAGGCAAAAAACCTCTCTCAGCGAACCTCCATCTCAACATGAAAATCGCCAGCATCAATCCGACTATTACCCCCAGTGAAAAACCAATAGCTGCTTCTAAGAAAGTAAACGCTGCTTTTTTGGCGAGGTAAACAGTCATGGGTAGAGTTTCACGACCAGCACGGATCTCATCAGTTAACTCATTAAAAATGTCACTTGCATGAGGCATTGTTAAATCATCTGTTGAAACTGGCAAACCAAATTGCGTACCAGGCCATTGATCTTCAGTCTGTTGACCCATCCATTTGTAACCCTCCCACAAGAGTACAAATAGAACGAGAGTGAGTAGCACTGTAAAAGCTGTTCTAAGAACCTTTTTCTTAGTCACACTCACCTCTCAAAACTTTTTAACAACGACACTAAATTTCACTTATTGAAAACTGGAATAATACTCTGACCATAGACTTCCAACGTCTCGTCTTTCTGATCATGCATTAAATAAATTGCAAATTGATCGACTCCTAAGTCTTTTAATTCAGAGAGTTTTTCAATATGAGATTGCACATCACCAAGAATACAAAAGCGATCAATAATCTCATCCGGAACAAAATCTGTGTGAGTATTTCCGGCCCTTCCATGCTCAGAATAGTCATAACCTTCTCTAGCTTTTATATATTCAGTCAGAGCTTCAGGAACTAGAGATCCATCTGATCCATACCGTTTGACTAGATCTGCCACATGGTTGCCTACCATTCCACCAAACCATCTGACCTGATCTCTCTGGTGAGGCAGGTCGTCTCCCACATAGGCAGGAGCGACTACACAAATAGTTAATTCATCAGGATCACGACCGGCTTCCTCTGCGGATTGTTTCACAGCTTTTATTGTCCACTCGGCAATTTGTGGATCAGCTAATTGGAGAACGAATCCATCACATACCCGACCACACAAAGCCAGAGCTTTCGGCCCATACGCCGCCATCCATACCGGCAAAGAACCGCCGCTTCTCCAAGGAAGTGACTGTGTCGTGTCGTTGTACTCAACTTCACCACCTTCTGCAAGAGTTTTAATTACACCAATTGACTCTTCGAGAGTCGCCAAATTGCATGGAGGGTAACCAATTACTCTCATGGCAGAATCGCCTCTACCAATTCCACAAATTGTTCGTTCACCATACATGTCATTTAAAGTCGCGAATAGAGAAGCTAGAACTGTCCAGTCGCGCGTACCAGGATTTGTAACCATTGGTCCGACTTTCATTGTTTTAGTAGAAGCAAGCATCGCACTGAAAATTACAAAAGGTTCTTGCCATAAAACATGGCTATCAAATGTGTAGCCGTGAGAAAATCCCAGTTGTTCAGCTCTAGTGGTTAGATCAATAACCCTCGATGCCGGCGGGTCTGTCTGAAGAACAACACCAAAATCCATTCTTATCTCCTTTGTTGATTTCAGTTGTTTTGCGGGAAACCTAGGTCTACTTGACTGGTCGTTGGATCAGGCCATCTGCTCGTAATCACTTTGGGTCGCGTAAAGAAATTTAAACCTTCAGGTCCATACATGGTTGTATCTCCAAAAAGAGAATTGTTCCATCCTCCAAAAGAGTGGTACCCAACTGGAACGGGTATGGGGACATTTATTCCCACCATTCCGGCGTCAGCGTCTTGTTGGAATTGTCGCGCTGTGCCTCCATCTCGAGTGAAAATTGCGGCGCCATTTCCGTAGGGATTTTCTGAAATCATTTCCACTGCTTCGTTGTAATTATCTGCTCTTACGACAGAAAGAACGGGTCCAAAAATCTCGTCTTTGTACACACTCATGTCAGTTTTTACGTGATCGAGAAGTGACACCCCAATAAAAAATCCTTTGCTGTCGAAAATCTGTTCACGTCCATCAACGACTAGGCGCGCTCCTTCGCTTTCTCCTGCTTCGATATAGCCGGCAACTTTGTCTCGGTGTTCTTTTGTTATCAATGGTCCCATTTCTGACTCTGGATTTTCCCCTGGACCTATTACCAACTTTTCCATTCTTAACTTGATTGCGTCAACTAATGGACCTGCAATATCTCCTATCGCGACTACCACTGAAATGGCCATACACCTTTCACCTGCTGAACCATAAGCGGCTGAAACTGCAGCATCCGCTGCAAGATCTAAGTCAGCATCAGGTAAAACCAACATGTGATTTTTAGCACCTCCAAGAGCCTGAACTCGCTTTCCTTTAGAAGTGCCTGTTGAATAAACATATTTAGCTATTGGAGTAGAGCCCACGAAACTAACAGCAGAAATATCTGGGTGTTCCAGTAATCTGTCGACCGCAGTTTTGTCACCATTAACCAAATTAACTACACCTGATGGGAACCCAGCTTCTTGCGCTAATTCGATCAGAAGCCTTGGAGCAGACGGATCTCTTTCCGATGGTTTCAAAACAAAAGTGTTGCCGCATGCAACTGCATTAGGAATCATCCATAATGGCACCATGGCAGGAAAATTAAACGGTGTTATTCCAGCACACACACCAAGAGGTTGCCTTACTGTGTAGACATCAACCCCTGTTGACGCATGTTCGCTATAGGTGCCTTTTAAAGAATCTGCGAATCCACAAGCAAACTCTATATTCTCGATTCCTCTAGCAACCTCTCCTCTTGCATCATCAGACACTTTCCCATGCTCTTCTGTCAATCTGGAGGCGATCTCCGTTTCATTTTCAATCACTAGATTTCTGAAATTATGTAAAAGTTTTACTCTCCTGGCAATAGAAACATTCCCCCATTCCTGGAAAGCATTTTTAGACGATTGAACCGCGAGATCGACTTCCTCAACCGAAGCAAGATCGACTTCTCCTGTTTGTTCCCCTGTGGCAGGGTTATAGACGGGGCCTACGTTTCCCGAAGTTGACTCAAAACTTTTTGCATCAATTAAATGTGTAATTCTGCGCATAGATAACCTCAATTACTTTTAGTAATTAAATCAGATATGAAGAAAGGCCGCGACGTAAGTAACGTCCATCTCCTTTTGCTCCATGATATGCGCTGTCTTCTATCAGCACTTTTCCTCGGGAAATAACTGTGTCGACGTGACCATCTATATCGAAACCTTCATATGCAGAATAATCCATGCTCATATGATGAGTATCTACCGAAATGTGTGTTTTAGCATTTGGATCATAAAGAACTATGTCAGCATCAGAACCGGCGGCAATGACACCTTTCTGCGGATATAGACCAAACATGCGGGCAGGAGTTGTTGAACAAGTTTCAACCCAACGTTCTAAAGACAACTCTCCCATTACAACTCCCTGATATATGAGATCCATTCGGTGTTCTACACCACCTATTCCATTGGGAATTGCTCTAAAGTCTTCGAGACCTAATTCTTTCTGTTCTTTCATGCAAAATGGGCAATGATCTGTTGAAACTACTGCTAGGTCATTAGTTCTGAGACCTCTCCATAGATCTTTATGGTGTGTGTGTTCTTTTGTTCTGAGAGGTGGTGAACAAACATAACCTGCTCCTGCAAAACCAGGTGCTCCTAGATGATCCTCCAGGTTTAGGTACAAATATTGAGGGCAAGTTTCGGCGTACACGTTGTGTCCTTCGTTTCGTGCTTCCGCAACACGCTCTAAAGCTTCACTGGCGGAGAGATGAACAAAATAGACGGGTGCTCCAGCGACAAGAGCTAATTGAATAGCACGGTTAGTGGCTTCACCTTCGAGTCGAGGGGGTCTGGTGATTCCATGGTAAACGGGATCGGTCTGTCCGCGCGATGCGGCCTGTTCAGCAATTACATCTATGGCTATACCGTTTTCAGCGTGCATACAAATCATTGCTCCATTTTCTGAAGCTTTCTGCATGACTTTTAGTATTTGGCCGTCATCACTGTAAAAGACACCTGGATACGCCATAAATAATTTAAAACTGGTTATACCTTCGTCGACTAAAGCGTCCATTTCCTTTAGAGCTGCATCATCCACCCCACCTAAAATCATGTGAAATGCATAGTCAATGGCACACTCACCCTCGGCCTTAGCAAACCATGAGTCAAGACATTCTCTAACATTCTCTCCATATTTCTGTACTGCAAAATCAATGATTGTCGTAGTTCCACCCCATGCCGCAGCTCGAGTGCCAATTTCGAAAGTGTCAGATGCAAAAGTACCTCCGAAAGGCAGTTCCATATGGGTATGGCAATCAATTCCTCCCGGCACAACGTATTTACCTTTTGCATCAATGACTTTTTCCGCTCCAGATTCAGCACTAACAGCAGCTGAAGTGCCTGGTTGTAGGATTGCCGCTATTTTCTCTCCGTCAATGAGAACATCTGCTTCATGACGTCCGGTTGTACTTACTACAGTTCCATTTTTTATTAGAGTCGTCATATCTCTCCCCTCATTTCAGACTTTAATTATCTAAATCCTTTATAGCCTCATTCAAGATTGCAATTCCTTCATCTATCTCTTCTTCTGTAACAGTCATCGGTGGGGCTATACGAATAACATTTCCATAAAGCCCTCCTTTCCCGATAAGCAAACCTGAAGCCCTCGTGGCTTCCATTAGTTGAGCTGCAGCCGGTGCGTTGGGTTCAATCGAATCAGGAATTACGGTCTCGATAGCACGCATAAGACCTCTTCCTCGAGTCTCAGCTATCACCGACGAATCAGATACCGCTTGACTTATTCCTTTTGTTAATCTTTCGCCCATTTCTTTTGAATTTTTTTGGGTGTCGTGTTCAAGCATGTAATTTATTGTGGCTAACGCTCCAGCCGACGCTATGGGATTACCACCAAAAGTGGAAATAGAGTTAGCTGGCATCGCTTCCATAACCTCTGCCCTGCCGACTACCCCTCCTAGAGCTAAACCATTCCCAACCCCCTTAGCGAAGGTCATCATGTCAGGCACTATTCCATGTGCTTGATAACCCCAAAAATTCTCTCCGGTTCTTCCCCAGCCTGTTTGAACTTCATCAGAAATAAACAAAACGCCTCGATTATCCAACTCTTTTTTCATCGCACCGAAGAAACCATCAGGTGGTGTAGCAAAACCACCTACACCTTGGATTGGTTCAGCAATCATCGTCGCTACATCCCCTGATGTCATCATGTCAAAAACTTGGACAAGATCATCAACGCAAGCGTTGGTGTAGCTCTCATCGTCGAAGTTGTTAAATGGACTCCGCAATCTATAGCCGCCGTGCACATAATTTACAGATAAGCCACTCAAGCTGGTGGGTGACCACGATCTATGAGAAGTAATTGCTACAGTCGAAAAGGAACGTCCATGATAACTGTTTCTAAGTGCCAAAATTTGATTTGAACGACGGTACGCAGTGGCCAACAACAAAGCCGCATCATTAGCTTCCGTTCCTGACGTAGTGAAGAAAACTCGTGCGTCCGGTATACCTGATAATTCCGTAATAAGTTCCGCTAATTCAATCATTGGTTCTGACAAATACAAGGTTGAAGAATGAAGAACTTTAGATGCTTGTTCATTGATAGCTTGGGTCACTTCAGGTATGTCATATCCAAGACTTGTTGTCAGAATCCCCCCAAAAAAATCAAGGTACCGGTTGCCTTCGACGTCATAGACATGTCTACCTTCGCCGTAATCCATAGAAATTGGGGGATCATAATATAAAGCCAACCATGAGGGAAGAACCTCAGAATGACGTTTTAAAAGCTCTGAATTAGTTGCCATTTTTATCCGTTCTTGAAAACTAAGGGGTTACTAAATCTTCATAAGTGCTGGGTCTACGGTCTCTGTAAAAGGCCCACTGATTACGAACTTCGTCGATCATTTCCAAATCTAAATCTCTTATTATCAATTCTTCTTCTTGATCTGAGCAAACATCTCCGACGAACTGTCCTCGTGGATCAGCAAAGTAAGTTGTCCCATAAAAATCATTTTCTCCTAGCGGCTCGATTCCCACTCGATTAATTGCTCCTACGAAATACATGTTTGCAACTGCCGATGCGGGCTGTTCAAGTTTCCATAGATAAGAAGAAAGACCTCTACTTGTCGCAGATGGATTGAATACGATCTGAGCCCCATTCATTCCTAAAGCTCTCCAACCTTCTGGGAAATGTCTGTCATAGCAAATATAAACTCCAACTCGACCGACAGCTGTTTGAAAAACGGGAAAACCTGAATTCCCAGGCTTGAAATAAAATTTTTCCCAAAATCCGTTGACCTGCGGAATATGAGTTTTACGGTATTTCCCTAAATAAGTTCCATCAGCGTCAATTACTGCCGCTGTGTTATATAAAAAGCCTTCTTTTTCTTTTTCATACATGGGTAGTACTAATACCATCCCAAGTTCTGACGCCAATTCTTGAAACCGCTTTACAGTTGGGCCATCCGGAATTGCTTCTGCGTAGCCATAGTATTCAATTTCTTGAACTTGACAAAAATAAGGACCATAGAAAAGTTCTTGAAAACACATTATTTGGGCGCCTTGGCTGGCGGCCTCACGAAGGTATTGTTCATGAAGGTCAATCATTGATTCTTTATCGCCTGTCCATCTTGTTTGAACCATCGCGGCGCGTACTACATTTGACATCTAATTCTCCTAATTTTCTATTACAGAAGACCAAGCAATAACTACCGGTTTCTTAATGAGGCTACCGCTTTGCTTTAAACACCCAAATTTTAATTATTCTGAAATTTGAATTTAATCTAGTTTTCTGGCGGAGATAGGCCTTTGAGCTCTTCGGACTGCAAGTCTCTAGGTTTTGTTTCCAATTCCTCTGGAGAGGTAATTACCTCGTTTCCGATACCTAAATCTGGAAATTTTCGAAGAGTCGCCATCAAACGTCCATCGACTGAACCGACCATAGTGTTATAGGCATTAATAGCTGAATTTAGACCGCGCCCTGTTTTATCCATATGCCCAAGAACAGTTCCGATTCTTTCGTACAGTTCTTCACCGAGATCTGCTATTTCTTTTGCATGTTCGGTAATTCGAGCTTCCTGCCATCCTCTTGCGACTGCCCATAAAAGTGCCAAAAGATTTACTGGCGAAGCAAGTAAAACTCTTTTTTCCATTGCATCTTGCAAAAGTGACACATCGACTCTCAGGGCATCCGCTAAAAAAGACTCCCCTGGGACAAACAAAACTACAAATTCTGGTGCAGGCCCATCGTTTTGCTCCCAGTACTTGCGATTTGCCAATGCAGTAACATGTGATCGTAAAGCAGACGCATGACGGGATAAATGGCTTTCAATTTCAGCTTGATCCGATGACTCTTGTGCTTCAAGGTATGCATCCAAAGGAACTTTCGCATCTACTGCTAAATGTGCTCCATTGGGAAGTCTTACCCTAACATCGGGTCTTCCAATATTTCCGCTCCTGTTTTCGCCAGTTGCCTGTTCTTCATAATCGCAATAAGGGGCCATGCCAGCAAGTTCGATTACATTACGGAGCTGATTTTCTCCCCATGCCCCGCGAGCAGTGGGTGAACGTAATGCTTCAGTTAATGCAACATTTGAGGCACTTAGTTCGCCCATTCGCGATGTTAAAGTTTCGACTGCACCCTTCTCTTTGTCGTGCGCTGATCGAAGCTCACTTACTGTTTTTCCTAGTTGATCGATCTGTTTTGTAAAAGGGTCAAGCAAACCTTTTGTTTGCTCTTTAACAACGTTCATTCTTTCGGAAGCCAGAGTCAAAAATTGCTCATTATTATCTTTGAGTGCTTTAGTCGCTACTTCTCCCATTTGAGCTTTAAGTTCTGAAGTCAACTGTGCAACCATCGATGCCACATCATCTTTATCATTGGATTCGTTAGTGTCTAACTTCGAAGAAATCTTTTGGCCCCTAAGTGCTTTTAGTGAGATGAAAAGACTTACTAATAGAGCAACGAGTAAAACAATGATGATTGCAGAAGAATCCATACAACGAGATTATGCAATAGGTGGGACATATTCGGTCATGCGGAGGTTTTTTGATAAGAAGATCGACTTTTAGCGCGCTCGAACTAAACAAACTTTTATGATTAAAGACATGAAGGTGAAGAAATGAGCGAAATTCCTCTAATCGGTATTACAGGTCGTCGGAAAAAAGGAAGCGATGTAAATGGAGTGCTTGCTGTTCAAGGTGAATTGGATATAGATCTTTTTTTCACTAATTATGGACGACAAGTAAGTATGGCTGGGGGCATACCCGTACTAATACCGCGTGATGCGACTGCTGAAGTTGTATCAAAACTAGATGGGATAGTTCTAAGTGGTGGGGCTGATGTGGACCCGGCAATTCACTCCCCTGAAGAAGACCCAAGTTTAAGTAAATTTGAACCAGGACGCGATATACATGAATTTGAAATCCTTACAGGAGCCTTTGAAAATAACATTCCGGTTTTAGGTATTTGTAGGGGTTTACAAGTAATTAACGTCCACGCGGGTGGTACTCTTTTTCAAGATATTCCAGATCATGCGAACATTGATAAACCCTGCGATGATCGACATCATAAAGTTTGTTTCGAAGAGAACTCAATACTGTCAGGAATCTACGGTTCTGAAATTGAAGTCAACTCACTACATCATCAAGCAATCAACAACATCGGTGAAGGAATAAAAGTGGTGGGCTGGTCTTCAGGAGGAGAGGCCACTGAAGAGGTCGTAGAAGCAATAGAAATTGAAAATAATAGAACTCTTGCTGTTCAATGGCATCCTGAATTGTTACCAGGAGCAGATCCGATTTTTAACTGGCTCATAAGTCAAGCAACAAAATAAATGCTCTATTTGAAATCAAGGTTTTGATTTATCTACTAACTCATCAAAAACTTGGAAAATTTCTGTCCAAGTCTCCTCGGGCATACTGTGACCCATTCCTTCTATTTCAACTAAACGAGAATCTTTAATAGCCTTTGCTGTTTCTTTCCCTCCCCTAGGAGGCACCAACCGATCAGCGGTTCCGTGGATTACGGTTGTTGGGATAGATAGTGTTTCTAACTCTGGCCGACGATCCCCATCAGCCAATATCGCAGTTAGTTGTCTATTTGTTCCTGCGGGATTCCATGCACGATCAATGGAAGCTGCGACTAACTCACGGAGATTTTCTGGCAGAGGAAATTTGTCGCCATGAATGAGTCGTGCAGATTTAAGGCCACTTTCTATCCGACCTTCCCTGGTTCCCGAATCAGGTTCCATTAGTTCAACAGTCAGTTGATATTCAGGTCTAATAAAACGTGGAGTAGACATAATTGAACAAAGAGAAGCAACACGCTCAGGGTGATTTAATGCGAATCGTTGGACGATCATTCCACCCATTGATGCCCCGATCAAATGAGCTTTATCGATTTCTAATGAATCCAATACGCCTAAAGCATCAGCGGCCATATCTGATAAAGAGTAAGGTGCCTTTATTTTTCTTCCAAACAGGGAAGATAAGTAAGTTCTATTCATATTTGGTTCACCGGCATCGTCAAACCATGTCGATAATCCAACATCACGGTTATCGAAGCGAATAACAAAATACCCCCGTTCAGAAAGCTGCTTACAGAAATCTTCAGGCCAGGCGGTCATCTGCGCCCCAAGACCCATTACCAACAAAACCGCAGGATTTCCCCTACTACCTATGGTCTCTACTTCAAGGGTTATACCGTTGGCTTCGATTTGTGGCATTTTGCTAACTCCTCTGAACGGAAAGAATTTCAATATTTTAAAGTATTTGTGGGAAGAAGCCTATTGGAAATTAGCTTCCACCAACTTTACCGGTAAACCTGAAAGTAAAACTTTCTTACCTTTAGCCTCAAAACCCCGAATTTCAAAAAGACTTTTTATTATTTCAACGTCAACTTTTGTCATTTCTTCTTCATGGTCATGATGCGTCTCATGTTGAGGGTGTTCAGGGTCTGTAAAATCTTCATCTACCAACAAAACTCTTCCCCCGGGCGCGATTACTCTAGCTATTTCTTCTATGGAACCTTCCAAATCAGTCCAATGATGAATCGCGTTCACTGCACATACAACGTCGGTCGACCTTTTTGATAAAGGAATTTTTTCTGCCGCACCTGCTTCTACTGTTATAAGCCCGGGGTCTTTTTGAAACTGCCTTCTAAAACCCAAAATAGCTCTCATAAATCTAGATGGATCAATGGCTACAACATGAGCGCCTCTGCTGGCAGCTTCTACCGATGCAGGACCCATACCCGCTCCTATATCTAAAACATTTTCACCCTTTTGGGGGTCTATCGATCGAATTACTTCTTTACTTAAAGGGGAGTTCCAAAATTTTGGAAGTTTCAGTAACCACGAAATTTTAGCTCTTACACCTTTATCGTGTTCATGTCTGTATCTGTCGAATTCATTTACCAATTTTGTTCCTCATTTCTAAATTGATAATGCCACAAAAAAATATTTCTCAATACATGAAAATTCTCGCAAAGAACAACATTGTAAATAAACTTCTGCAATGTCAGAGGATATATCAAATACTGATGCCCCAAAATTACTGCCTTACTTCTTAATACTTTTTGGGATGTCAGCAGGATTATCCAGCGTCATAACTCTAGGCGCAGAATTTAAGCAAGAACTTGGCTTTTCAAACTTTGAAATCGGCTTAACTATTTTTAGTGGATTCGCTGCTTCCTTTATTGCACTAATAACTCTTTCACCACAAGCCGATCGAGGCCGATCACCAATACTTCTTAAATCTGGTTTAATCACAGGAATTATCGCACTTTTATTTCTTGCAATAGGCGATTCACTCTGGTATTTCATACTCGGCAGATCTTTATTTGGTTTTGCTATGGGTGCGACCACTCCCGCAGCCAAAAGAACTGTCATAGTGTCTGACCCCACAGAAATTGGAAAAAATCTCGGAAAATTGGGGGCATATGATGCCGCAGGATGGGTATTGGGACCCGCTATTGCAGCAGCTTTAAACGCAATTGGTGGCTTTAGAACTCCATTTTGGGGGATGGCTGTAACTCTACTTTTTTTTGTGCCAACAGCATGGCGAGCTAAGCCCGACAATGCAGAACGTGATCTGCAAAAAAAACGGCCGATAGATTTATTTCGCATCCGAAGATTTAATGGTGCAGTTTTAATATTGGTGTCATATTTCGTATTTATCGGTGCCTTTGAAGCTGTTTGGGTCCTAGAAATGGACGCCAGAGGTGCTTCAAACTGGCAAATAGGTATTGCTATCACTTGTGCTGCGTTACCTATACCGCTCTTATCTATAAAAGGTGGAGCCCTAGCCCAACGTTTCGGCCCTAGAAGATGGGCTGTTGGAAATCTTGCAATAATTTCAGTCTTAGTTTCTACTTTTGGATTAGTAGAGGGTTTATTTGCATTAATTTTGATAACTGTTATCACAGCCGGTAGTGAAGGATTAAGCCTGCCAGCAGGACCCATGCTTGTATCAGTTTCTGTACCCGAAGAGCGGCAAGCCGCGGCGCAAGGCTTAGCTGCATCCATGCAAGTTGCAGCAGGCGCTCTAGCAACAATTATGGCAGCGGCAATATACCAAACTTCAAATGACACAATCGCCTGGATTGTTACTTCATCAATAATGATTGTACTTATAACTTTTGGTTGGGTATTAACTAAAGCCCCTGATGGCAAACCAATTGAACCTGACGTAACATTTGATTTAAAGAGGAGGCTTTTCGAATGACACAAGATACACATTCCCTGCTTCACGGATTTGCTCCACCTTTAAAAACCGAATCTGATTTTGTAAATATTGTCCGCGGCGAAGGTTGTCTACTTTGGGATGATCAGGGAAACCAATATATAGACGCTATGGCTAACCTTTGGCTTTGCCAGATTGGGCATGGAAGAACCGAAGTAATTGAAGCTGTAACCAAACAGATGAAAACTCTCGAGGCCTACAATATATTTGATCCTTTTACTAATGAACCAGCGGCCAAATTAGCCGAAATGGTCGCTAAAAGATCACCTCATCCGGAAGGGCGTGTTTTTCTAGGCTGTTCTGGTTCAGAGGCGGTAGACACTGCTCTTAAACTTGCAAGGCTATATCAGCAATTACGCGGAGAAAGTGAAAAACAAATTATCGTTCGGCGCACGAACGGTTATCACGGTACTAACTTCGGTGGAACTACTGCTCAGGGAATCGCACCTAATAGGGAAGGCTGGGGTGATTTAGTACCTCATTTCATGGAAGTTCCTAATAATGATCTTGAAGCGGCCGCGACTGTTTTTGCTAATCATGGAAACCAAATTGCTGCAATGATAGTTGAACCTATACAAGGAGCAGGCGGTGTTTACCCACCCGTCGATGGCTATTTAGAAGGGCTCCGGAAGCTCTGTGATGACAATGGAGCTTTACTTATTTTCGATGAAGTTATTTGCGGTTTTGGCCGGACGGGAAAATGGTTTGGAGCTCAATACTTTGGGGTCAGTCCAGACTTAATGACTTTTGCTAAAGGCGTTACTTCTGGTTACTTGCCCCTATCAGGCGTAATCGTTTCTAGAAAAATTTGTGATGTTTTTGAAGAGCCCAATTTCATCCTGAGAACTGGTTATACGTATTCCGGTCATCCAACTTCTTGTGCGGCCGGTATCGCGAATTTAGAATTAATTGAAAGCGAATCTTTACTTGATAGAGCAAGCCATGTTGGAGAGCAAATTAGAACTGGTTTGGAATCATTACAAGCAGATGGTCTTATTGAATCTTGGCGCGGAACCGGTGCTGTTTACGCAGTTGAAATTACTCAAGATTCAATAAAAACTAGAAATGAAATTCTTTCAAATGGTGTGATACTCCGAGCTATAGCTAATGTGCTTGCAATTTGCCCTCCATTAACGATTAGTGATGCAGAAATTGGTCAAGTTATTGACACAATGGCTGAAGTTTTGAAATAGAACTAATAAACGGTATTAATCCTGATTATGGGCTGGGACTTGGCTCACTTTCAAGTAAGCCTCTTCTCGTACTTTTGAAATGCGGTCTACTCCAATTTTTTTGCCCTTGTGCGGTAAAACAAAACTTGAGTACATAACTCGTCTTTCTTTTTGTATCGGGGGGTGACTCATGTGAAGTGTGCATGATAAATGAACTGTGACATCACCAGTTTTAGTAGGCAAATCAATCCTAGGTAGATCAAGATAAGGGTGAATAAAATTTGGCTGTAAATTTGCTCTATGCGAACCTGCTACCACTGCCAATTGACCACTTCTGGAATCTGCTCCTGTAACTGAAATTCCAACCGTCATAGAAGAACAGTCGTAGGAATGTCTTCCAAGACTGCAATCTTTATGCCATGGAAGATCAGAGATTCCCTCAACCACTCCAATTGGTTTCACCAAAGCTTCAATCGCATTTTCATCATTACTTCCCTTCCACAAAATACTGTGCCCATCTCCGGGTATTGCCGCTATTCTTTTATGTTGCCTATCGGTAAGAAGTCTTTTTACAGATTCTGATTGATTCTGAAAATACTGAAGACGGACGCAATGATCTTTTCCGTCTTCTGTTTTCGCCCACCAAGACCTACCATCACCTCTCTCATACTTTCCTACAGCGTTATCCATATCTTTATAGATCTCTGCCATTAACTCGTGACTCCACCAGCCTTCAAGGTGCAAATAACCAGTTTGCGATAAAAACCATGAAATTTCTTCGTCAGAATCTTCCTGAGTGAAAGACCGGTTCAGATCTAGGGGGCTGCCATCTTGATTTAAGAAATCTATTTCGCCCGGCTTATGAACTGGCCTTCCATCAATGATCGCCCTGATAACAGGCCACCACTTTAAAAATCGAAAATGTTCTCTTAAAGGTAAATCAATTACTTTAGATGTAGCCAGTGATTGAGGGGTCTGTATATCTTGCACCAGATCCAAAAATGAAATCTCATCTAAATCAACTATTACAGAGGCACCAGATACACCTGACTCTAGTTTGATGGCACCATCTGAAGGAGTAAGAGTAAATGATTTTTTTGAAACTCTGATTCCTAATGGTCGGCAACCAAGAATTTGAGCGCCTTCAGAAGCTATCAAAGAATTCTTATCTAGTAGCAGTGGCAATTGATCATCAATCCAAGCATCTAGATCAATTTGATCAACCTCGCTGTCTAAACGGGATCGTACATCAACTGAAAACACAGAAAATACTTTTCTTCATGGTTACTCAATACTCTCTTGGATAGGTAAAGGTTCACCTAAGGATGGCATAATTTCTGAAGGACCTAATAGAGTTAGCTGATCATCAGCTCCTAAACACAGTTTTTCATTCAATTCGATGATAATTCCTTCTCTGTGCACGGAAACTAACTCAACTCCATCAGGAAAACTAAGTGCACCAACTGATAAACCTATAAGCGCTGAGTCTTTTCCTTCTGGGAGAAGAGCGTATTGACGGAATGTCATCTCAGGAAGCAGAGCAGATTTAACTTCTGCTTCTGTTTGAGCTAGCCCTATAAGTTTTGCACCCGTATGTAAGTGACCGGCTAGCTCTCCGGCAACTCTTAACGAGCGTCCTGGGTTTTTAGTTGTTCCTGCAAGAAAAAATAAAGCATTAACCCATTCACCAGAACCTCCCCAAGAAGCAGGAATACGAATACCTTCTGCTGCTCTGACTATTACAAGCTCATCTTCTTCAATATCTTCAAATAGCGCAACTGGGGTTGCTGTCGGATGTTGTTGGGAAGGTTGAATCCACAGGGAGCCCGTTTCTAAAAACTGTTCAGTTACTCGCTCTCCTGTTAAGCCGATTAAATCAGAAAGAACAGTTGCAGCTCTATCCGCTGCCTCTGTAATAGTAGTTCCTGGCGGCACACTTAAAACTCCTGCTCTAGCAATCAGCCCGTGATAATCATCTCCAGTTCGCAGGCCGTGACCAGCCATCGCAGCACTCATTTCTCGATCTAATTCTGGATCAGCATCTGCACCCCATCTTTCAAAAACTTGTCTAATTGCACCTGCTCTTTTACTTTTTCCACTCGCGTAAAGACGGTGCCAAGTCCACCCCGCGAAAAAAACAAAACCCACAAAAAGCATGGCAGTTACACCAAGCTGAAATATTAGAAATACAGAAATAATTATTCCAATGAATTGCGTCAGCGGATAAAGGGGAGCTTTAAAAGCAGGCGCATATGACTGAATATGAGAAGCCCTCAGTACCAGAACAGCAATATTCAATAAGCCAAGTGTTAACAAAACAAAAGCACTTGCAAGTTTCGCGATTGCTTCAGCATCAAGAACTAAAACCACAAGTGCTATTGCAACTCCAGTAACGATTACACCGAATGCGGGAGTCCCATAGCGGCTTAGTCTTCCCGCTATTTCAGGAAAAAGTCCATCACGTGCCATTGCCATGGGGTATCTAGCTGCAGCCAAAATCCCAGCATTTACAGCTGAAGCAAATGCTGCTAACGCCGCTAAAACAACAAGTGCAACCCCCGCTGATGGAAGAATAGTTTCAGCAGCAGAATGAATCGGTGCTAGATCTTCATGCAAAATGTCTGGAGGTAAAAGTGCTACCGCTACTAAAGCGCCAAGTGTGTAGAGAACGGTTCCTACTAGCAAGGATAATGACATCCCAAGTGGGATCTTTAAAGAGGGATCATCTACTTCTTCAGCCGCACTTGCAACTTTTGTCAAACCACCATATGAAACAAAAACTAGACCTATGACTGAAATAAGTCCAGAAAACCCTTCTGTAAAAAATGGATCAAGATTAGATTTGCTTACACCTTGTTTTTGAGTTTCAAAAAGACCTTCTGTGAGAAACCAAGCCATAACCGTTAGTACAAAAACGACCAAAAATAACTGGATTGAACCACTAACTTTGGAACCGACAACATTTACAAAAGTGAAAAAAGCTATTAAAAGTAAAGCTACAGCTTTACCATTTAAATCGAAGATTAAAACCAAATAAGCGCTCATACCAACTAATGCAAAAGCGTCTTTTAACACTAGGGAAAGCCAGGTTCCAATCCCAGCAATAGTTCCTATCGAGGGACCCAAAGCTCTTTCTAAAAAATAATACGCGCCTCCTGCTTTAGGGAGTGCAGAAGACAACTCTGCGACACTCAACATGGCAGGAATAGCCAGTAAGCCAGCAATCAAATAAGCCAAAATTGCTGATGGGCCTGCTTTAGCTGCCGCCAAACCTGGTAAAAGAAATAGGCCTGATGAAAGCATCGCTCCCGTTGACAAAGCGAAAACATGACGCAAAGCAAGTGATCTGGTTAACTTACCTCTATTATCTGCCTTCATAAGAAAACCCTAGACTCCTCGGTTTATTCTCCAAAATTGAAAGTTTGAAAAAAATCTAATAAAAGTGCGTTGGTTGAATCAGGATCTTCCTGTTGAATCCAGTGTCCTACATTAGGCAAAATAACAGAATTAACTAGATTTGGAAGAGTAGATGAAAATCTTGAAATACTTCCTGCGCCCCAAATTGTAGGTCCATCTTTTTCCCCTCCGATAAATAATGAGGGTTGTATGAGAGGTGCCTCATGATGCATCCTGAGATCATTCCAATCAAGGTCAACACACCTGTACCGATTAAGGGGGCCTGTAAAACCTGATTTTTCAAACTGTTCGACATAAAAATGTAAATCATCTGGAGTAAGCCATGAACGGGGAGATTCGGGAAATTTAAAACGGTCTTTAAGTTCCCCTCCCGGAGAAACAAAACCCATCGAACCTTCACCATCTGTAAGTTCAGGAGCATCCCCAGAAGCAGTGAAATAAAAACCTTCTAGCCACTTAGCCGGATTTTGAGAAATTTCCGCCTCTGCTCTTCCTGGTTCTTGAAAGTACTCAATATAGAATTCTTCTTCCCCCCCCAAAGCCCTAAAAAAGTCAGAGGGTCTGCTATCGCCTCGAGGTGTATATGGAACAGAAAGTAGAGCGATACCTTTAAAAATATCTGGCCTAAAAGATGCTGCGGCTGAAGCTATGGGTGATCCCCAATCATGCCCAACGATTAAGGAAAAGTCTTCGCCTAAAGTTTCAACAACCCCCACACAATCTCCTGCGAGGTGAACAAGTCGATATTCATCAATTGCTTTCGGAGCATAAGAAGATCCATATCCCCGAACATCTATTGCTACAGCCCTATAACCAGCATTGGAAACAGCATCTATCTGATGCCTCCATGAATACCATGATTCAGGGAAGCCATGGACGAAAAGAACCATAGGTCCTTCTCCCGCTTCGGCAACGTGGATATTCACGCCGCGAATATCGACCTCATATTGCTTCAAACCTTTAATTTCGGTCATCTTCACCCTCCTTAATGTTCATCATCTCTTGGAGACTCTCTATCTGTATTCCTTTTAGTACCTGTCCTCGATCAAAAACTTCAGTGACTATAAAATTACATCCAGAAATAAGAGCTGCTTCAATTGTTATAGCTTCACGCATTTCAACATCCAAACTTGTTTGCGTTTCTGTAGCGGCCAAAACTAAATCTGAATCAAGTTGCACAACCGTCAATTCGGTCAAATCATTTAAAGCTTGCTTGGCCGTAACTGTTTCGAGGTTTCGATTAAAACGACTAGTCACTTCTTCATAAAAATCTGCTATTGACAAAGCCGAAGTTACCAGAGTTGCATTATCGACATCACCGATTAAGTTTCTAGCTGCAGCTTGTTCGACTGGCGCGCTGTCATCAAAAAGCTTTACTAAAACTGAGGCATCAATAAAAACTCTGTTAATCAAAATCTTTACTTCTATGTATTAGATGAAGAAGCAGCAGATGCTATAGAAAGTGCAACGAGTCTTTTACGAGCATTTATTGCAAGATCGGAAGAAGAGTAACCCTCTATTAATTGCCTAACAACAGCATTAACCGACGTGCCTTGCTCCGCAGCACGGACTCTAGCTCGACGAAGCAAGTCTTCATCGATCGCCAATGTCAAATTAGTCATATTTAAGTGTAACACTTAATATGTGTTACACGTATTAATTAAGAGTACCGATACATATTACTTAGCTTTAAAATCGCAAAAACGGATAACTTCTGGTAGACATTCCATCAACTCTTAAAACATTCGATTTAAGAAAAGAGAGAGAGAAAAATGACTATTGGCCCCGGAATGCATGTAGACGATCCCAGTGATGACTCATTAAATCTTGCAATGTCTGAATCAGCACGACCCCTTTATGAAGCAGTGAAGAAATTCATTACAGATGAGGTTGAACCAATAACCGGACAATTCTATGAACTTGGAGAAGACCGTGAAGATCGCTGGTCCTATACAGATGCCCAACTAGAACTTTTGGAAAGTGTAAAAAACAAAGCACGTTCTATTGGATTATGGAATTTTTTCCTACCGGACGATGAAACCGGTCAAGGACTTTCAAACCTAGATTACGCATATATAGCAGCTGAACTTGGACGAAACCCATTAGCTTCTGAATCACTAAATTGCAGCGCACCCGATACGGGAAACATGGAAGTTCTAGAACGCGTAGGCACTCCCGAACAAAAAGAAATGTGGTTGAAACCTCTACTAAATGGTGAAATTAGATCTTGTTTCGGAATGACCGAACCTGGCCTTGCCTCATCAGATGCAAAAAATATCGCCACACAAGCAGTACTGGATGGTGACGAATGGTTGATAAACGGTGAGAAGTACTATATTTCTGGTGCCGGTGACCCTCGCTGTAAAATAATGATTTGCATGGTCCAGACAAATCCAGATGGACCTCCACACAGGCGTCAATCGCAAATTCTAGTTCCGATGGATACTCCCGGAGTGAACATAATCGGACCTATGCATGTTTTCGGTCAAGATGATGCCCCACATGGGCACATGCACATCCACCTCGACAATGTAAGAGTGCCTAAAGAAAATATGCTACTTGGAGAAGGACGGGGCTTTGAAATATCTCAACTACGACTCGGACCCGGTCGAATACACCATTGCATGCGATCTATAGGTGCTGCGGAAAAAGCTTTAGAATTAATGGCGACGAGAGGCTTATCGCGGGAAGCATTCGGAAAGAAAATCGCTCAATTAGGTAAAAATGTCGAACTAGTGGCACGCGCAAGAATCGAAATTGAGGCTTGTCGCTTAATGGTATTAAGAGCAGCGAAAGCCATGGACACCATGGGAAATGCTGAAGCACGTATTTGGGTTAGTGCTGTGAAAGCAATGGTCCCCGAAAAAGTCTGCAACATTATCGATGAAGCAATTCAGGTTCACGGTGCTACTGGTATTTCACAATGGACACCATTAGCTGGCATGTACACAGGCCAAAGGACTCTTCGCCTAGCAGATGGACCGGATGAAGTTCACCACTTTGTCGTTGGGAGATTTGAACTTGCAAGGTATGGAGATGATGAAATAGAGAAAAGTGTCTATAAGCCTGTCAGCGAGCAGATTACTCCCGGATCTTCGAATGGAAGATGAATCCCGACAGGCAAAACAAGCAACTGAATTTACCAAAAAAGAAAATGAAGATTTCCAAAAAAGCCTCCCACCGGATGATGGAACTGATGCTGCCAATGTGGCGAAAGGTTTCATAGCAACTAGAACCAACCCGATTATTGAAAAACTTGAACCGAATGCTTGGCAACCCATTTCGTGGGATCTTTCTAAGTCGGATTTTGTTAAAGGGGAATCACCTGAAACTGTCAATCCTTCTTTATGGCGTCAAGCTGGTTTGAATGCCCAACATGGTCTTTATCAAATTTGCGAAGATTTCTATCAAGTTCGAGGCTTTGACACTTCAAACGCTACTTTCATTCGCGGAAAAACCGGGTGGATAGTAATCGACCCTTTAACTACGGCTGAAACAGCTGCTGCTGCTTATGAACTTGTGACAGAGCATCTAGGGTTCCGTGAAATAAGCGCCTTCATCTATACCCACTCTCATTTGGATCATTATGGTGGCATTCTTGGGATGATCGAAAGGTCTCGCATCGAAGAGGGAAACATTCCGATCGTTGCCCCTGAAGGTTTTCTACGTGAAGCAGTTGCAGAAAACGTAATAGCGGCACCTGTAATGGGAAGACGCGCTACTTACCAATTTGGCATGCTTTTGCCTTGGAATGAAAAAGGGCATGTTGATCAAGGATTAGGTAAAGGCATTCCTACTGGTTCATCAGCTTTGGTTCCTCCAACAATTGAAATAACTGAGACAGGGCAAGAACTTGTTCTAGATGGGGTGAAAATAGAATTCCAATTAACGCCTGAATCTGAGGCGCCAGCTGAAATGCATTTCTTTTTTCCGGAATATAAGGCTCTGTGTATGGCTGAAAATTGTTCCGGTACTATGCATAACGTTTTAACTCTTAGAGGTGCACTGGTAAGAGATTCACTTCAATGGAGCAGATATATAGACGAAGCCCTTGATCGTTGGGGGGATTCGTCAGAAATTGTTTTCGCTAGCCATGGTTGGCCTCATTGGGGGAAAACTGCTGTAAGAGGTTACTTAACGCGTCAAAGAGACTTATACAGATGGTTGCATGATCAAGCGATGCGCCTAGCTAATCTTGGCTACACACCAAATGAAATTGCTGAGCAGGTATCTTTGCCTCCAGGGCTCTGGGATGACTATATGTGTCATGGTTACTATGGAACAGTTAGTCACAATGTCAGAGCCGTTTATCAGAGATATATCGGATTTTATGATGGGCATCCTTCCAGTCTTGATCCCTTAACCCCTGTAGAAGCAGGAAAAAAGTATGTCGATTTTATGGGGGGGATTGAAGAACTCATAGAAAAAGCAAGAAATGCTTTTGAATCAGGTGACTACAAGTGGGTAGCTGAGGTTTTAAGACATGCGGTCTTCGCTGATCCGGAAAACGATGGCGCCAGGCTATTGCAGGCAGATGCTTTTGAACAACTTGCTTATCAAGCGGAATCCGGACCATGGCGTGATATCTACTTAACTGGAGCTCAAGAGCTAAGAAATGGAAGTATCGACGTGCCCGTTCTTCAACGCCCACGCCTAGAAGTAGCAAAAGGCATGACATTGGGCCAGATATTTGATTTTCTAGCAGTAAAGGTGGACGGGAATAAAGCTATAAAACTAAGTCCGATGCTTGTTCACTGGTCTTTTACAGATACAGGTGAAACAGCACAGCTTGAATTATCAAATGGCACTCTTCACTCTAAAATCGTAACTTCTTCAGAAAGTTCAGAAATATCGCTTAGATCTTCGCGAAATGTTCTGGAAGAGTTAATTTCAACGGAGTACTCACTTCTGCAAGCAATAGACGAAGAAAGAATAGAAGTTCAAGGCGAAACCGAAAAAATATTGCAATTCTGGGAAACTCTGACCAATTTTCCTCTATTTTGGCCAATTATCGAACCTTAAATCACACAGTGCCAAATATTACAGTTGGCAAGATGCAAGATGCTCGTAACCTCAAAATGTGAGCGCTACAAATCGACTAGCACGAATTTCTCTTTCAGTTACATTTGTTTTAATTGGCATTGGCGGCTTCACCCGCGGTAGTGGAAGCGGATACGGATGTTCCGACAGGTGGCCCTTGTGTGAAAATGGCCTGTTAGGTGGTTTACTACCTCGAGGCGAATACCACATGGTCGTTGAATGGTTACACAGGTGGGTAGCAGCAATCGTGGGAATTCTGATTTTGTTAACGGCTATAAGTATTAGAAAAAACTTTCGCAACAACCAACTGGCTAAGCGTCTTTCAGTAATTGCAGTTGTAGCGGTAGTGATACAAGCAATGATTGGCAGAAGCGTAGTTAAAACAGATTTAGAATCTGACCTTGTAGCTATACACCTAGCTATCTCAATGGTGGTAATAGCTTTATTGGCAGTAATTGTGATCGTTGTATCAAGTAATAAAAACGAAAATTTAGAGGTAACCGGTGATGCAGACTGGAGTCGCCTTCTCGCTTTTGGAGCTTTTGGTTCATACGCACTGCTGTTGTTAGGTGCATATGTCCATAACAGATACTTTTCCGGTTGGCCTCTTGTAAATAATCAATTAAAACCCGAGCTCTCAGATCACTATACGTTTGTTCATTACCTCCACAGACTTGCGGCAGGAATAGGAATTTTTTATATTGCATATTTGATTTCTAATGCTAAAAAAAGACAACGACCAAAAAAAGAAAAACTTCTAATCCATCTCGCTGGAGCCGCATACGGAATAAACGTGATATTGGGTGGAGTTCATGTTTTCACTGAAGTTAGCTCCAGCGGAGTTGTAACTGCTCACTTATTGGGTGCCTGCGCTGTATGGGTTTTGCTAATTGCTTCAACAACTATGGCACGTTTTGGTATAACTCTTTCTAAAAATTAAAAGCTTTAACAATCTACGTGTATGTATATTCGTGGTCCTTCTGGCAGGATGATTTTATGAATGGCAACGAAATCAATTGGGAAAACTTGCGCATCAAAGCAAAAGAGGTGGCAAACAGGGCGTATGCCCCTTATTCCAATTTCCCCGTTGGTGCAGCTGGATTGACTGATAGCGGGGAAATTGTGACTGGCTGTAATGTCGAGAATGCTTCAATTGGTCTAACTCTCTGTGCTGAATGCGGCATGATAAGCGAATTACATAAAATGAATGCTGGGAAATTAATCGCTGCCGTGGCATCAAATCCTGAAGGCGAAGCGTTAGCCCCGTGCGGTCGTTGCCGTCAACTTCTCATAGAAGCAGGGGGGAAAGAATTAATTGTTGATGGACCTGGTGGGCCTAAATCTATAGTTGATCTTCTGGTAGATCCTTTTACAGTAGACGACCTCAAGGATCGCAACAGGTAGATATCCAATGGATGCCATAGAAATAATTCAAACTAAAAGAGATGGTGGTGTTTTAACAGGAGAACAAATCAATTGGTTTATAAAAAACTTCTCTGAAGGTGGCTATATACCAGACGAGCAAGCAGCTGCTTTAGCAATGGCAATCTTTTTCAATGGAATGGAGCCTGAAGAATTAACTAATTGGACAAGAGCAATGGTTGATTCGGGTACGACTTTGGATCTAAGCAACGTCGGTAAAAAAACAGTTGATAAGCACTCAACCGGAGGTGTCGGAGACAAAGTTTCACTTATTCTCGTACCGTTAATCGCCAGCTGTGGCTTAGCCGTTCCTCAGCTATCTGGTCGTGGATTGGGTCACGGCGGGGGAACTCTAGACAAAATGGAAGCGATACCTGGTTGGACTGCTTCGCTAGGTGAAGAAGAGATGCTAACGCAACTCCGTGAAATTGGAGGAATTATTGCGGCCGCTAATGAAAATATAAACCCTGCGGACAGACGTCTATACGCTTTGCGAGACGTTACCCACACGGTTGACTCGATTCCTCTGATTGCAAGTTCAATAATGTCAAAAAAAATTGCGGAAGGAACAGAAGCTCTGGTTTTGGATGTAAAAACTGGCTCAGGAGCTTTCATGGTCAGCTTTGAACAAGCTCGTTTATTAGCTGAAACAATGGTCGAACTGGGTGAAAATTCAGGAATGAGAACTGTTGCCTTAATTACTTCAATGGAAACTGTTTTAGGTAATTCTGCTGGTAATGCTCTAGAGGTTTCAGAATCTATCGAAGTTCTAGAAGGGGGAGGACCTGAAGATATTATTGAAGTCACCTTGGCGTTAGCGCAGGAAATGCTAGAACTTTGTCAAGTAGATTTAGACCCTAGAGAAATTCTTGCATCTGGAAAACCAAGGGAGGTCTTCGAAAAAATGGTTTCAGCTCAGGGGGGTGACTTGTCAAAGGGACTTCCGGTAGCAAAATACAAAAAAACTGTTGATGCTTTAGATACTGGCTACCTGAGTAAATTGGACTGTCGTTCTGTAGGTTTTGCTGCCTGGCGGTTGGGGGCAGGACGAGCCAAAAAAGAAGACCCCGTTAGCCCTACTGCCGGTGTAGTCTGCATGCACAAGCCAGGTGACTATGTCACTAAAGGGGAACCTATTCTAGAACTCCATGGAGACAAAGAAGACTGTTTTGATTCTGCTATAGACGCTCTGGAGGGTGCCATCGAAATATCAGACTCTCCACCAGATGAATTGTCATTAATTATTGACAAAATTTCTATCTAAAACTATCTGCCTACTGGATGCCATACCGTTTTCATTTCTAAGAAATCAGAAATTAGTTCTAAACTTTCTTCCTCTACTTTTCGTGAGATGACACGCTTAACGTTTAAAGAAGCCTCTTCAAGTAGGGTGCGATCAGTTTCAGGACTAATTCCACTTATATCAACTGCATTTACATCCATGTGTCCAATCATCCAAGGAAGTAGTTCTGATTGATCACCAGTCAATATATTAACCACTCCTCCAGGTACATCTGACGTAGCCAATACCTCACCGATCGTGATGGAAGTAAGTGAACTCTGGCCTTGAGAAACAACTACCACTGTATTTCCACTAACTATTGCCGGCACAAGCCTGGAGACCAATCCCATCATGGAAGGCTCAGTCGGGGCAATTATTCCGACTACACCGGTTGGTTCGGGAACCGTAAAATTAAAATATGGACCTGATACAGGATTAACAGATCCCAGTACTTGACTGTATTTATCGGACCAACCCGCATACCACACCCATCTATGTATCGCTTCTTCTACCTCACTTTTAGCTGCTTTACCATTCAAACCAGTACTTTTAAGCAACTCTACAAATTCAATTTTTCTAGATTCCAGCATTTCAGCAACACGATAAAGAATCTGACCTCTATTGTAAGCAGTTCTAGAAGCCCAAGGAGATTGTGCTGATCTAGCAGCACGAACTGCTTCACGGAAATCTTTTCGAGAAGCTTGCGAAACATTTGCTATCAATTCACCCTCATAATTATTCACAGAAAAAGTTCTGCCTGATTCTGAACGTGGAAATGCTCCATCAATAAAAAGTTTGTAAGTTTTCGCTATAGGGATTTTTCCTGTCACTATTAACGACCCCCAGTATTTTTTAGATAAGCACCTAGACCGTGCATTCCACCTTCACGACCGAAACCACTTTCTTTGTAACCACCAAAAGGACTGGCTGGATCAAATTTGTTAAATGTATTCGCCCAAATGACACCTGCTCTCAGACGCTCTGCCATCCAGTGGATCAATGATCCTTTCTCAGTCCATATCCCAGCGGAAAGACCATAAGGAGTATTATTTGCTTTTTCTAAAGCTTCTTCGGGGGTTCGAAATGTTTGTACCACTAATACAGGCCCAAATATCTCTTCACGGGCAACACGATGACTTTGCTGGACTCCAGTTAACACTGTTGGGGGGTACCAATATCCCTTTTCCGGCAAAGAACAAGAAGGTTTAAAAACTTCAGCTCCCTCTTCAATACCTGCTTCGACGAGCAGATCAATTCTCTCTAGTTGATCTTTTGAATTTATCGCTCCAATATCAGTGTTTTTATCTAACGGGTTGCCAACCCTTAATAACTCAATTCGTTTCTGAAGTCGATCTATAAAATTTTCAGCAATTGATTCTTGAACCAGCAATCTTGAACCGGCGCAGCAAACGTGACCCTGATTGAAGAAAATACCGTTAATAACACCTTCGATTGCTTGGTCTAATGCTGCATCTTCAAAAATAACATGCGGTGCCTTTCCTCCGAGTTCCAACGTCAAAGGCAAATTACGCTTTACCGCCGAACGTTGAATCAACTTACCCACTTCGGTGGAACCTGTGAAAGCAAGCTTGTTAACTTCTGGATGTTCAACTATCGCGGAACCGGTCTCCCCAGCTCCTGTAACTATATTTATTACACCAGGCGGTAAATCTACATCTCGTATTACTTCAGCTAGCAATAAAGCTGTTAATGGTGTGGTTTCTGCAGGTTTTAAAACAACAGTGTTTCCACAAGCCAATGCTGGAGCAAGTTTCCACGCCGCCATCAATAAAGGAAAGTTCCATGGAATGATCTGTCCCACAACACCATGTGGCTCTAACTCCCTTTGGGGAAATGCATACTCTAATTTATCTGCCCAACCAGCGTGATAGAAAAAATGAGCGGCTGCTAAAGGAAGGTCAACGTCTCGACTTTCCTTTATGGGTTTTCCTCCATCCAAGGTTTCCAAAACGGCAAACTCTCTTGCTCTTTCCTGAAGATGACGTGCAATCCGGAATAGGTATCTCCCTCTATCCGCACCGGTCATTTTTCTCCAATACTTTTCATAAGAAACACGTGCTGCCTGCACAGCTCTATCAACATCTTCCGATGAAGCTTCCGAAACAACCGACAATGGCTTTTCTGTTGACGGGTCTAAGGTTTCGAAGGATTTCCCCGAAGAGTCAACAAAATCTCCATCAATAAAAAGTCCATAATTGTCTTTTATATTTACAAGGCTTGTTGACTCAATTGCTGATGCATATTCGATCCCAAAATCTTCCAAAGCGGATCCACCTTTAGAGTTTGAATTTCCCATTAGTCCACCGTTACATAATCAGGACCACTATAGCTACCTGAATCCAAACGGTTTAATTGAAGCAATACGTCATTTAATAGGCCCGAAGCACCAATACGAAACATTTCGGGATTCAACCATTTTGTTCCCAAAGTTTCTCCAATCACAACTAAATAATGCCAAGCCTGCTTTGCTGTACGAATTCCACCCGCAGCTTTGATACCCACAGAAATATCTGTTTGGTATGCAAAATCTCTCACTGCTTCTGCCATACACAAAACCCTGGGTAAACTTGATGCTTGAGAAATCTTTCCAGTTGAAGTTTTTATAAAGTCAGCTCCAGCAGTCATAGCGAGCATTGAAGCTTGACGGATCTTGTCATAACTACCTAGTTCGCCCACTTCTAAAATAACTTTAAGATGTGCTTCACCGCAAGCATCTTTCGAAGCAACAATCTCTTCAAAGGCTCGTTTTTCGTCGCCAGCGAGAAAAGCTGAACGATTTAAGACTATATCTATTTCATCAGCTCCTCTTTTAACAGCATCTGCTATATCAGCTGTTCGCGCTTCAATAGTTGACAAACCACTTGGGAAAGCACCGGCAACACTTGCCACCTTTACATTTGAGCCTTTCGTAGCTTCCACGGCGTGGTGAACCATTTCTGGATAAATACACACTGCAGCCACAGAAGGTACATCATGATTGGACGGATCAGGTCGCTTGGCTTTTTGACACAATGAAGCAACTTTCTCTGGAGTGTCTGCACCCTCGAGGGTGGTCAAATCCATACAACGAATCGCAAGATGAAGAGCCGCCTTTTTGCTATTAGTTTTTATTGACCGAGTAGCCAAAGACGCCGCTCTAGCTTCAAGTGTGACCTCATCTACTGGAATAACTTTTATTGAAGAACCGATTTCTTCAAAAGCAATATTAGAAGCAGACATTTTCATCAATCTTTCTTCACTTGGAACAAACTACTAACTCCATGTAATAAGTCTTCTATCTTATGGTCCGCTGATCTTTCAGCCGACCTTATATCGTCGTTAATAACTGATTCTGTGACTTCAACATAAACCTTGACCATTGGCTCAGTTCCACTGGGACGGATAACTATTCGCCCATTCAAGATGTTAAGTACAAGAGCGTCGGTTGCGGGTAGCTCTGATTCAGGACTTAACAAGTCGATCGATTCTATAACGGCAAATTCGCCTATTTTTTCCGGTGGTGAGCTTCGCCAGAAAGACATAAAATCTGCAGAGATATTCGTAGCAGGATCAAGTCGTTTTGTGAATAAGGCTGTTTTATGAACACCATGCCGATTCCATAGTTCTTCTAATAGGTCTATAACGGTCTTACCTTGGGTTTTTAATTCAGACGCCAACTCTGCAAAAACTAACGCAGAAGTAATACCATCTTTATCTCTTACTGAATCACCTAATGCAAAACCAAGTGCCTCCTCATATCCGAAAACAAACCTAGAACTTTTATCTTCTATTCCTGGACGTACAATCCATTTGAACCCAGTAAGTGTCTCCGCATATTTAACTTTGTGAAATTCTGCGATTTTAGAAAGCAAGCGCGATGATACAACCGTTGTAACAACGAGCCTGTCTTCTCCTTGCCCTTTACTAAGAATCTGTTCTGCCAATAAAACGCCTATTTCGTTTCCGTTGAGACGACACCATTCATCTCCATGGCGAACTACAACAGCCATTCGATCTGCATCGGGATCATTTGCTATTACCAAATCAGCGTTTTTTTCAACGGCAAGTTCAACTGCAAAATCTAAAGCGCCTTCTTCTTCAGGGTTTGGGAAAGAAACAGTTGGAAAATCAGGATCTGGTTCTGCTTGACTCTCAACGAGTATTGGACTTTCGAATCCTGCCTTTTCAAATACATCCAAGAAGACCTCCTTACCTACCCCATGCAAAGGTGTATAAACCTGTTTTATTTCACGCTTGCTTTCGTATGAAACAGAAGAAGAAGCAAAATCTACATATGTTTTTATTAATTCATCATTGCCCTTAAGAATAATTTCATCTTCGTAATCTGCTAACAACTCCTCAGTAGGTGGATTCTTAAAATCAATTCTTTGGGCTATCTTCGTATCAATCGGATTTGCGATTTGAGCGCCGTCTTCCCAATAAACTTTGTAACCAGAATCTTCTGCGGGATTATGACTAGCAGTAACCATTATTCCAGCTTTAGCTTTTTTAGATAAAGACGTGTAAGCCAAAACCGGCGTTGGCGTAGGTCTTGGCAAAATTAAACTTCTTACTCCATATGCAGCCAAAACTCTGACAGAGTCTTGAGCAAAAATTTGACTCTTGTGACGCGCATCATAACCGACCACTACTAATGGAGGCTCATCTCCCTGATTATCGCTTAATAGTTCTTGCGCTATCGCGGTTGCAACGATCCTAACCATAACTCTATTCATTCTCATCGGTCCGGCTCCCCTGACTCCACGTATGCCAGCTGTCCCGAAAACTAAGGAATTAGTAAATCTTTGAATAAGTTCAATGTCTCCATCTGAAATAAGTTTTTCAGTTTCAGCTTTTGTAGTTTCATCAGGATCATTAATCAGCCATTTGTTAGCTATTTCTAAAGCTTCGTCTAAATAGGCTTCTTTCGTCACAAACGTTCCAAAATCCCCGCTAGAAGACTAAACATCCGTGGCCCTGCATCTGTCGCCGCAGCGAGCACATCTTCATGATCAAGGTTTTCTTCAGACATACCAGCTGCCTGGTTTGTGACAAGAGAAATCCCCAGAACATCAACTCCGAGATGTCTCGCAGCGATAGTTTCTAAAACAGTGGACATTCCAACTAGATCGGCCCCCATTTTTGCAAACATCTTTATTTCAGCCGGTGTCTCAAAAGCACCACCTAGTAAACCTGCATAAACACCCTGAGGTAGGGTTGGATCTACCTCTTGAGCCAAATTTCTTAATCGCGCTGAATAGGCTTCGGTCAAATCAACGAACCGAATTGCCTTTCCCTCTGGTGGAGCCGGACCCACCATCGGAGACTGGCCCATAAGGTTTAACTGGTCAGAAATGAGTACTGGCTGCCCAACAGGCCACTCAGGATTCAGACCCCCTGCAGCATTAGTCAAAATAATAGTTTTACAACCTGAAGCTACTGCTACTCGAACGCCATGAACAACGGTATCTACCGGATGGCCTTCATATAAATGAGCTCTACCACCTAAAACGAGTACATTTTTCTTGTCCACTTTAAGAGAACGGATCAAATTTCGATGTCCTAATACAGTCGGTTCGGGGAAACCAGGAAGAGTATCCATTTCTACTTCAGCTGAAATATCTCCGATCTCATCGATTGCCGAAGCCCAGCCGGAACCAAGGACTAAAGCAATATCATGATCAACTATGCCAGTTTCATCAGCTAGAACAGTTGAAGCCCTTTCAGCAAGAGAATAAGGGTCAATGTCTTTCATATTTCTTCTCCATCTAATTTCTTGCGAACTGAATTTGTTTTCATTCAAGATTCGCAATAGTCAAACAATTCTATAAACAAACATCCGGTAATTTACTCAAGACCAATGGATGATCTGAAGTAGCTTGGAAAACAGATTATTAATAAACATTTTTGTAATAAAAAAGAATTTGTCAGGTAGTTATATATGTGTGAATGAACTGTCGATAATAAAAATCTCCGATGAGATTCAAGAAGCTTTAAAAGATAAAAAACCTGTTGTTGCTCTAGAGTCAACTCTGATATCACACGGGCTTCCTTCACCACTAAATATCGATGTAGCTCTCAAAGCTGAATCTATTTTACGAGATCTGCAAGTTGTTCCTGCCACAGCTGCTTTAATCGATGGTTATCTTCGCGTGGGGCTAAACCCAGAAGAAATCGAGCTTTTAGGTTCTAGTAACGAAGTTACAAAAACGAGCTTTAACAATTTGGGGGAAGTAATCGCCAATAAAACGTTAGGCGCGACCACAGTGGCATCTACCATGTTTGCTGCTTATAAATCAGGTATCAAAGTTTTTGCAACTGGTGGTATTGGGGGAGTTCATCGGGGGTCTGATGCCGATATCTCCGCTGATCTGAAAGCTCTATCTGATTTGCCTGTTGCTGTAGTTTGTGCGGGAGTTAAGTCAATACTTGATATACCAAAGACACTAGAAGCTTTAGAAACACTTGGCGTGCCGGTGATTGGTTATAAAACAGATATTTTTCCTGAATTCTGGACGACTGGTAGAGGTCTGAAATTAAAAATTACCGCATCTGAAGCCAAAGAAGCAGCTCGTATACTTAAAGCACACTGGGAAATTGGATTAAAAACGGGTCAACTTGTAGCTGTTCCAATACCTGAAGAAAAGTCTGTAGATCAAAAAATTGTTGAAGATGCAGTAAGTGAAAGCTTGAGCGAATTAGCCGAAGCTGGTATCACCGGAAATGCTATTTCGCCTTTTTTGCTTAAAAAAGTCTCGGAAGCTAGCGGTGGACTAACCCTTGAAGCGAATGTGGACCTGATCCTAAACAATGTGCAAGTTGCTGGTGAAGTGGCCATCCAAATGGCTAACGACTAGTTAATGTTGAGAAGAGATTCAGGATTTTCGAGACCCGACTTTACCGTGCTTGCGAAATCAGCTGCCGGAGCCCCATCCAAAACTCGGTGATCCCAAGTAAGACTTATAACCATTCTTGATGACTTTCGAGGGGTCTGGTCGTCCCATGCAGTGTCCTCACGAATTCGTCCAACACCTAGAATCGCGGAGTTAGGTGGATTTATGACCGGTGTGAAGCCATCCACCCCAAACATTCCTAATGAAGAAACAGAGAAAGTCCCTCCTTCAAGGTCCTCTAAAGCTAACTTCCCGTCCCGAGCTTGACCCGCTAAACGGGAAGTGTTTTGAGCAATTTCATTTAAAGAAAGTTGGTCAGCATTTCTTATAACAGGCACCACTAACCCATCGTTCAAAGCAACAGCCATACCGATATTTATTTCTGTTAGTTGAAGAATTTCATTTTCAAGCATTTGAGAATTTAATTTAGGGTGCACTTTCAAAGCGTGGGCGACCGATGCAATAACAAAGTCGGTGTAACCAGGGACTACATCATCATTTTCCATCTCTTTGCGTAAAGAAATTGCATCGTCCATTTCGACATCAAGATGGAGCGTCAACTGCGCCATTGATTGAAGACTTGAATACATTCGATTCGAAATAACTTTTCGCATTCCTGTCAATGGAACTCTTTCACCTTCACCTATGGGTTCATATGTAAAGGTTTCATGTTTTTCTGCCGTAGGTCGTGAAGAGTTTTTAATATGAGCTTGAACATCTGATTTTCTGACCGTTCCATCAGTTCCTGATGCTTGCACCTTACTGAGGTCAACTCCCAGTTTTTTTGCTTCATTGACTGCAGCTTGAGAGGATTTCATGTCTGCAATCTCTGAACTTAGGTCGCTTTGTGCACTTGCTGAAAATGCTTCGACATCTTCAACTACTATTCTTCCCCCTGGGCCGCTTCCAGAAATTGAGGAAAGGTCAACTCCATTTTCTTTTGCAAGACGTTTTGCTGCTGGTGAAGCTGCAATGCGATTACTTTTTACTTTGGTTTCTTTTTCTGTAATTTCATTTTGTTGGACAGGTATTGTCTCATCGTTTTTAACTTCTGGTGTCTCTGGTGCTTCAGGTGGTTCTTCGCCTTCTTTTAGAACCCATCCCAAAACTACCCCACACTCAAAAACTTCACCTGACTGGCATAGCTGATGTAAGAGTCCGTCAGCTTCAGCTTCTATTTCGGTTTCTATTTTGTCAGTCTCTATTGAAGCAACAGGTTGTCCTTGGCTAACAGTTTCACCTGTGTTGACTAACCACTCGGTTAAGGTGCCTTCGGTCATGGTTAGACCCAATTTCGGCATATAAATAGGTGATGACATATTAAGAATTCCTCTTTCTAAGAAATACTTTATTGGCTGCTGCTGTTTGAATGGCAAAAATTGGATTTATAACTTTTGGGCCATTTCGTAAAACTGTAGCCTTTGCTGATTCATTTTCTCCCATTACAAAATCTCTTTCTCCATCAAATGCCAATGCCCCAGGGCCATTAAGTTCAATGGTCTCACCCAGTTGAACTTCTTTGATGTCTACGATCCCGACTTCAGATACTGAACCCGGCATGATGGGAGCATAAACACTTTCCGTGGCTGAAGGGTTGCAAATAACTGAAACAGCTAGTTCATCATCAAAATAAACTGGATTACTTCGGCCAGCGATTGAAGCAAGACCTATACAAGCTGGATTAGCGATTGCGGCCAAAACTTGTTTTACTGAATCAGATTTAATGACAGCTCTACTACCAGTTAACCGATCATCTACTAGAACAACGTCAACCAAAGCTAGATCTTTACTTCCGTTAGGTAATTCTACGTGTATTATCTTTGCCTGCTGAGATGCTTGTTCAATGTTTAAATGGTTTGAAGCAATCAAACCTGCTGCGGTGCCGGCAACTGTCGGGTCTACCATGA
>CEWB01101900.1_pt1 | contig 33509 bp, 35 predicted proteins | sample 530831 | NCBI WGS metagenome assembly CEWB01 (sample SAMEA2621013, study PRJEB7988) | marine metagenome | biome: marine biome (ENVO:00000447); feature: surface water layer (ENVO:00002042); material: "saline water (ENVO:00002010), including plankton (ENVO:xxxxxxxx)" | depth 5 m | reverse complement strand
GCTGTATCAATGATCTGCATCTTGCCTGTGAAAAATGGGTGACTCGCAGAAGAAACTTCAACTTTAACCAACGGGTACTCAACCCCGTCAACAATTGTTGTTTCTCCGGATTCAGCCGTTGAAGGAATTAAAAACGTGGTCCCCTCACTAGTGTCTTGGAACGCAACTGTTCTATATTCAGGGTGTATTTCAGATCTCATAGCTGTCCAGTCTGTTGGAATTGTTTAGTATTAACAACCTTTTTTTTAATTCAAGAAGCTTCTATTGAGGGACCTTTAGCAACTTCTGCCAAAAATTCATCATTGTTAGGAAAAGTTTTTAATCGGTCGATGAGTAGTTCTAGGCCTGCGCCTGAACCATTATCCCCATCTGAGGCCAAACCGTTTAAAACTCTTCTTAATTTCCATACTTGGTTCAATTGCTTACGATCAAATAAGAGTTCTTCATGACGGGTTGAAGAAGCGTTCACATCAATAGCGGGGTAAACGCGCCTTTCCGCTATTCTTCGATCCAAGCGAAGCTCCATGTTTCCTGTTCCTTTGAACTCTTCAAATATTACTTCATCCATCTTTGATCCTGTTTCCACAAGGGCCGTAGCTAAAATTGTTAAAGAGCCGCCTTCTTCGACATTTCTAGCAGCACCGAAAAATTTCTTTGGTGGATATAAAGCTCCACTATCAACACCACCAGACATAATTCGACCTGTTGCCGGGGCAGCCAAATTATATGCTCTCGCTAATCTTGTGATTCCGTCAAGAATGATCACTACATCTTCGCCGTATTCGACGAGTCTCCGTGCTCGCTCTATGGTGACCTCGGCAATAGCAGTGTGCTCTTCTGCTGGTCTATCAAAAGTCGATGCAGCAACTTCGCCATTCATAAGCCATCTTTTCATGTCGGTGACCTCTTCAGGTCTTTCGTCAACCAACAAGACAATTAATTTAACCTCAGGATTATTTGTCTCTATTGATCTCGCTATCTGCTTCATGATTGTTGTCTTACCAGCTTTCGGAGGAGAGACAATAAGACCTCTTTGTCCCTTACCTATTGGGGATAAAAGGTCAACGATGCGGGCTGTCATATTAGTTGGGTCAGCGGCCAATTCTAGGTTTAATCTCTCGTCCGGAAAGAGTGGTGTTAGATCTTCGAAATGAGGTCGTTTCAGTGCATCTTCAGGTGGGTTCCCATTCACAGTATCTAATCTCAATAAAGCAGGATTTTTTTCACTTCTATTTGCTGGTCTTGCCCCACCAACTAAATAGTCTCCGCGTCGGAGATCAAATTGCTTCACCTGTTTCACAGACACATAAGCATCTTGTTTCGAAGGGCGGAATCCTGTTGTTCGCAAAAAGCCATAACCTTCATTACGCAAATCTAGATAGCCCTCTATAGAAACAGGTTCGCCATCCCAAGAATCATCTTGGCCTTCTGGTCCTCTCCCACGACGACGACGACGACGGTTTCCAGGTTCGGTGTATTCATTATTACGTTTTTCTCGATTATTGTTCGAACTTCTTGAATCAGAATCTTTACTTGACGATGCTCTTGCGCTACTTGCGTTATCAGAAGTTTCAGATTTAAGGGACTTGCTAGAATCATCGCCCTTGCCTTCTTCTTCAGCCTCATCTTTGAGAGCTATCTCCCAATCAGCTAACGGTTCCTCTTCATCTTTTGTCGCTGTGTCTCCAACGTCTGGAGGTGTCGCTTTTTCCGATTCTTCGGTATTAGCACTAGAAGGCGTACCCCCAGAAGCCAAATCAAGGATCATCTCAACTATCTCCGCTTTTCTAGCACGTGAAGCAGGTTTCCCTCCTAAGGCCGTGGCAATAGTAATAAGTTCATCTCGCCCTTTGGCTTCCAATGAATCGCTTTGTAACTCAGTCGAGTCCATACTTAAACACCTCTGTGTTCTGTGTGTTGAGTGTTAAACCCCTCTAGAAAATTGGCTTAACACCGAAATTGAATTGCCGTTAAAACGAAACACGATCTGGGTCGTACACTCGTGTAACCATCAGACCTGATGAATGTCAATCAGGCCCTTAGCCATAACGACATCTAGTACTGTATGCGAACCTCAAGTAGTCGACAACACAAAAACTTACTTAAATAGAGTTTTTATTTTTTCCTGTAAAAATCTTTTATTTAATTGGCTAAAAGGGCTTTCATCAGCTCATGCCCCTTAATTAAAGGCTTGTCCGAAACTCCAATTTCAGTAAAAACACCACCATCTGAATCTTTTTCTGAATCAAACAGAAGATAAGGAACAGGATCAGGCGTATGTGTCCGAAGGGTTAAAGGTGTTGCATGATCTGGGAGCATCAACATTCTCCACGGTCCTAAATCCTCTAAGCCTGAAATCAAATCTTTCAAAATGCGGCTATCCCAATTTTCGAGCGATTCGACTTTCGCTTCGACATTTCCAGCATGGCCGGCTTCATCAGTAGCCTCAACATGGATAATGAATAAATCTAAACCATCTTCCAACTCTTTGAGAGCTATATCTCTCTTACCTTCGTAATCCGTGTCATACCAACCAGTTGCACCTGGGATATCACATACTTTCATATCAGCTAACTTTCCAATACCTCTGACAAGATCAACTGCTGTTACTAAACCCCCATTAACACCATTAACACCAGCAAACGATGGGAATTGAGGTTGTGTTCCCTGCCCCCATAACCAAATTCCCGTTGCTTCCAGACTTGATGCAGCCAATATCTCCTCAGATGCGGCCATCAGATCAGTGATTTTTTGACCTGATTTACCAGACGGAAATACGACCGAATCACCTGTTAGATCATGTGGTGGCACACAAACCGCATCAAGAAAATCTATGGGGGCAATCATTGCGTTGCGAAAACTAACACCTGCTAGAAAGGAGATTCCTTCGTCCGGGTTTCCCAGTTCCCTATTTAACTGTTCGATGACCTTCGCTGCTTCATCCGAAGAGGGATTCCCGCCCGCGTAATCGACCATCACACCATCAACTACTTTTACAAAATTGCACCTGAATGCAGTTTGGTCCGGTCTTAGTTTCACTCCAAGCGCAGCGACTTCGATCGGGGCGCGTCCTGTGTGATACTTGCTTGGGTCATAACCAAAAATTGACATATTCCCGACATCACTTCCCGGTGGCATGCCACTGGGTATTACTTCTGCCCTACCCAGAGTGCTTCTAGCAGCAAGTGCATCGAGATTTGGCATGTTGGCCACTTCTAATGGAGTCTTTCCGCCAAGTTCTGGGACCGGCAAATCAGCACAACCATCTGGTACACAAATAACATATTTCATACTTTTCCTACCCTGACAAAAATCTCTATAATCTTCAACTTATTTTTCGTTTATTCTGGAACAACTAATCACGTGGTCTTTCACGACTTCTAGATCATTCGGTAACTGGGTAAAAAACTCAGGACGTTCATGTAAATCAGCAAGACGATCTGGAAGGGGCGGACACTGCCCTAATGCCCTTTCAACTGCTTTAGGAAATTTAGCTGGATGTGCCGTAGCCAAAGAAACAATCGGAATTCCAGGATCAATTTGTTTGTCTCGATGTAAACGGGCAGCTAAAACCCCTACAGCAGAATGCGGGTCGAGAATTATGTCTGAACTTTCTGCTTGTGAAGAAATACACTTAACTACTTCTTCATCATCAAAGCTGTATCCGGCCCAGCTATTGGAGAACTTGGCTTTTATATCGGAACCCACTTTTGCATTTCCATCTAATCGAAACTTTTCAAAGAGATTCCTAACTTTTTCTCCATCTCTTTCGAATAGTTCGAAAATGAATCTTTCTAAATTAGATGAGATTTGGATGTCCATGCTCGGGGAAAGAGTAGGTATAACTTCGTTAATTTTCATTTCGGCTGAAGTAAAGAACTGTGTGAGAATGTCATTTTTGTTACTCGCAACCAACAATTTGGGGATGTTCAAACCACAATTTCTCGCTGCGTGACCAGCAAATACATTTCCAAAATTTCCAGTAGGAACTGAGAAAATTACTGGCTTGTCGTGAGACCCTAATCTTTCGGATGCCACCACATAATAAACTATCTGCGCCATAACCCTTGCCCAGTTAATTGAATTCACTGCACCTAACTTCAATTTATTTCTATATTCAAGATCGTTAAACATCGCTTTTACCAAATCTTGACAATCGTCAAAAGTTCCTTCGATGGCAACGTTGTGAACGTTGAAAGAGTCGACTGTAGTCATCTGTCTCCGCTGCACCTCCGAAACTCTGTTTGAGGGGTGGAAAATAACTATGTCTAAATTCTCGCGATCTTTGCAAGCTTCAATTGCCGCAGAACCTGTATCCCCAGAAGTCGCTCCTACGATCGTGAGATGCTCTCCGCGACTATTTAACTCATAATCAAATAGACCTCCGACCAGTTGGAGAGCTATATCTTTGAAGGCAAGAGTGGGACCGTGGAATAATTCCATCAAGAAAATCTGCTCATCTAATTCAATTAAGGAAACAATTTCTTGGACATCGAAAGAGTCATATGCCTCATCTATAATTTTTTTTAACGTTGCGTGATTGAGGCTTTCCGACGTAAAAAGACTCATTACCGCGAGAGCTGTTTCTAAATAATTTCCATTACCTGAGCCTTCTAATGAAGGCCATGCATCTGGAACATATAGACCTCCATCATCAGCGAGACCTGCCAGTAAAGCTTCACTGAAGGTTTTTTCTGGCGCTGAACCTCTTGTACTTACGTACTTCACTCGGACCCCTGACTCAATCGATACCGATGACCCTGAGAACAGTGCCCACACTTCTAACTGCGTCTAGTTCATTCAAAGCCTCAATTGCTGCTTGTAAATTACTTTCAAAAGCCTTGTGAGTAATAAAAATAAGCCTTGCCTCCTTATCGAGGCCCTCTTGTTCCATAGATCGTATCGAAACGTGACGTTCCCCAAGAGCAGTTGCTACTTGTGCCAGCACACCTGGCTGATCATCAACTTCTACTTCTAAGAAATACTGGCTTTCTAAATCTGCAATTGGCGAAATTTTCATGGGCTTGAATTCGCCAATTGCGGCACTATTAGATCTTTTTAAATTGCAGGAAGCGTCGATTAAGTCACCTAGAACCGCTGATGCTGTAGGTGCGCCTCCGGCACCTCTGCCGTAAAACATCAACTCCCCCATAGCGTCACCTTCGACGAAAATAGCGTTAAAGCTCTCACGAACCGTGGCTAATGGGTGCGTTAACGGAACCATACTTGGATGCACGCGAACACATAAAGAATCTTCACCATTGATTTTTTGTCTTTCTGTAATCGCTAAAAGCTTTATGCAGTGATCTAAACGATTAGCAAAATCTATATCTTCAGGGGTTATCTTTGTTATTCCCTCAACGTGCACGTCACTGAGAGTTACCTGAGCGCCAAATGCAAAGCTTGCAATTATTGCAGCTTTAGCAGCCGCGTCATGACCTTCAACATCGGCTGTTGGATCGCTTTCTGCGTAACCAAGCTTTTGTGCTTCGTCAAGGGCATCTGAATACGGCATATTCTCTTCGGTCATTTTCGTGAGAATGAAGTTTGTGGTCCCATTGACTATTCCCATTACTCGTGTAATTGGTTCCCCTGCTAATGATTCACGCAAAGGGCGAATAATGGGAATTGCAGCTGCAACAGCAGCTTCAAATAAAAGATCGACTTCAGATTGTTTTGCTAAAGAATACAATTCATCTCCATGAACGGCTAAAAGTTCTTTATTTGCTGTAACTACCGGTTTTCCTAGTGTAAGAGCTTTGACGATTAGATCTTTAGAAGGGTTTATTCCTCCCATTACTTCAACTACAACATCCACATCAGGACTTTCTATAACTGAATTCGAGTCATCGGTAAATAAAGAGGGGTCTATTGACACATCTCGCGATTGGGAAACATTACGAACAGCCACCTTGACGACATCAAGTTTTAGTCCTGTGCGTTCGGCAATAGCGTCGTTCTGCTCGTCTATTAATTTACACAGAGAGGCTCCAACTGTTCCACAACCTAGAAGCCCTATGTTGACATTAACTAATTCCATACCCATACAGTACTTGGCGAAAGGCGCTAGTCAGGTACTGTTTTAACTTCTTTAATATGTTAAATGTCACGTCTTGTTAGATCTTCGTAGGATTCTCTAGCTACAACCAATCGTGAAGATCCACCAGATACGAAAACCACTGCTGGTCTGAGCATTTGATTATAATTCGAACCCATTGAATGACCGTAAGCACCTGTTACGGGAGTAGCGAGAATGTCTCCTACTGATAGATCTTCAGGCACCCATGCTTCTTTAATGAGAAAGTCTCCAGATTCACAATGTTTACCTACAAGACGTACCGAATTTCGCCTTTCTGCTTGGTTAGAACGCGGTAAAAAAGTCTCGTACCCAGACCCGTAAAGTGCGGGTCTAGGATTGTCACTCATTCCGCCATCGACCGAAACATAGGTTCTATGGTCGGGAACTTCTTTTATTGTTCCTACTGTATAAAGCGTTACGGCAGCACTAGCGACTATGGAACGACCTGGCTCTGCACCAACTGAAGATTTAACTCCAGCTTCTGCGCAAGCATCAAAAATAGCGTCTGCCCACTCTTGTATGGAAGGAGCAGACTCTCCTTCGACGTAAGGGACTCCTAATCCTCCCCCCACGACTAATTCGGGAAAGTCATAAGGGGCCGCAAATTCTGCTAATACCCCTACTGCTTTCGCAAATGGGCGAACATCAAAAACCTGACTGCCTATATGGGCATGTAGACCCAATAACTCTATGTGCTTAGAATTTCGAGCTCGCTGAACAGCTTCTTCAGCTACACCCGAACTAACTGTGAATCCAAATTTTGAATCTTCTTGTCCTGTGGAAACGAATTCATGAGTATGCGCTTCAACTCCGGGGGTAACTCTTAAAAGAACTTTGCTTGACGTATTAAGATTTGCACACAATTCCTCTAAGCGGTCTAGTTCGTCGAAAGAATCTACAACTATACGCCCCACGCCCTCTTTGAGGGCCATGTTAAGTTCTTCGAGACTCTTGTTATTTCCGTGCATTACTATTCGCTCACCGGGAACACCGGCTTTTCGAGCTATATACAGTTCCCCTCCGGTTGCAACGTCAAGGTTCATACCTTCTTGATAAGCAAGTTTCGCCATCTCTATGCATAGAAAAGCTTTTGTGGCATATGCAACATTGCCATCGAAAGCTTGTACCGCTTCGCGGCATCTTGACCGCAGATGGTCTTCGTCATAAACGAAAAGTGGCGTACCAAATTCATCCGCAAGTTCTACTAAGTTGCAACCCCCTATAAGAGTGTGTTCCTCTGACGAAATATCTGCGGTATCTGGTAACAAATTACTTTGTATAGGACCTGCCATTAGCCTTCTCCGTCTTCAATAATTTCATCACGCCACATCTCTTCAGGAGCGCTAACACCAAGTAGGTCCATTCCTATCTCAAGTCCAATTAGCACACCTCTCATTAACAGAAAACGGGCTTGTGCTAGAGATGGTTCTACATCATCACCAAGAATACGACAATCATGGTAGAAGCCGTGTAGATCTGCGGCGAATTCCCGCAACCAAGTCGTTATTTGATGCGGGGCCAGTTCACGGCCAGCTCTCTCAACTACATCTGGTAACTCATGTAGAGATCGAATTAAAACTAGTTCGCGACTGTGCTGTAGTTGCGATAAGTCAACTTCAGAAAGAGGCAACGGTATAAAACCAATTTGATCAGCTTTTTTCATCATTGAACGGATTCGTGCGTATGCATATTGAACGTAAAAAATCGGATTTTCATTCACTCTTTTTGAAACTAAATCCAAATCAAATGTTTGAGTCGTGTCGATAGATTGAAGTAGATAAGTAAAACGTGCAGCATCAGGACCCACTTCCTTAACTACTTCAGAAAGTTCAACGATTTCACCTGTTCTTTTTGAAAGTTTTACTTCTTTTCCGGAACGTTGAAGATTCACCATTTGAGTCACTTCTACTTCTAGCCTTTCAGGTTCGTACCCTAAGGATTCGATAGCTGCTTTCATACGCGTTATATAACCGTGATGATCAGCACCCCAAACATTGATTAGACGTTCGGCTCTAACCAACTTGTCAAGATGATATGCAACATCAGGCAATAGATAGGTGTACTCGCCATCTGATTTGACTAATACTCGGTCTTTGTCGTCACCATATTCTGTGCTTTTTAACCAAATAGCTCCATCTTTTTCATAAGAAGCATTGACTTTCTCGAGCATAGAGAGGGTCTGTTCAATTGAACCCGACTCAACCATCGAGGTTTCACTAAACCATGAATCGAATTCTATGTTCAGATCACTAAGAACTTCTTTATGAGCAGATAGGGCTCGCTGCATACCCCAGCTAAGAGGGTCTGTATCGACAGGTATCTCGGTAGCCCATTCCTTTATGTAACCTCCGTGATATCCACCCTCAGGAATGTCCTTGCCTGAAGCGCAAGCCTCTAGAGAAGCGGCAAATAGATTCATCTGTGTGCCTCGGTCATTAACGTAAAACTCTCTAGCTACGGAATAGCCTGACCTTTCTAAGATTCTGGCAATAGAGTCCCCGTAACACGCACCTCTTCCGTGTCCGGCATGTAAGGGTCCCGTTGGGTTTGCACTGACAAACTCAACGATGACTGTACTATTAGCTCCTTCTTCCGACCGTGCCCAATCTCGTGAACCAGCATTTACTGCTTCCAATAAGACGTCGTAAAGCCAAGTTTTGTTTAAATAAAAATTTATAAATCCGGGTCCAGCTACCTCTAATCTAGACACATGCTCGGATGCGAATCCTTCTAGGGTGCTTACCAACTGAGTGGCTAAATCTCGTGGATTGGATCCTGCCTTTTTCGCTAAAACCAAGCCGACATTGGTCGACCAATCCCCGTGTTCAATATTTGCAGGTCTTTCTAAATGAATCTCAGTCGACGACTCAAGACCCAAAATAGACAGCGCTTCTCTTATCAGATTCTTAAGACTTTCGCGAACGTCCATGCTTCACCCCGGTAGATTTTATAACACCTTTCGGGCGTTATGGGTCCTCCAAGATATTACCGGACATATCGATGTCTAATGAAAGACTTTTATTAAAGAACTTCGATTAGTTAAAGCTTTAACTAATACAGCCAAAAAGTTATTTCAGGCTCTTGACCCTTCAAAGGTCGCCGTTCCAAAAGCACCAAGCTTGGCTTCACCACTAATCTGATCACCATCAATGGTTGCCGTGGCATCGATTGTTATAGGCATTGGTTGTGTCATGTTCACTGTCCAAGAAAGATTGTCTCCATCTACAGTGCCATTTTCCAGTTCCATACTGCCTTGTGGTCCTGACATAGTACCTGTAAGGGCATTTCCATCAGAAGTAAGCTCAAGAGTTCCTGCTTGGGCTCCCATTGGGCTATTAAGAGTTACATTCCATGTACCGTCAGCACTCACTTTTTTCCTCCATTGATTGTTGTCGCTACTCGGATAAACGTAGATCAAAAACTTTCAATTGTCCCATACGGGATCAACTTTTAATTGATTGAAAATTCTCTAGTTAACTCTCTAAGACTGTTTCTTTTTCTTTGCTCTGGGAACTCACATCATCTCTTGTCACGACTATCAAAGCAGCTATAACAATTACCCCTCCTACTATCTGCACGAGCGAGACACTCTGATCTAGGAAAATCCAAGCTCCTCCCGCAGAAAACACTGGAATAGCTAACATAAGTAAACCTGTGAGACTCAAAGAAACGTGCAAATGAGCCCAATTCATTAAAAAATGGCCACTTCCAGGTATTGCTAACAAAACTAATATCCAAAGAAATTCATTTCCGGTAAGAGCCGGAAAACCCGAAGTTGAACTTCGGAAGATAATTAGAAAAGGTAGCAGACCTATAGAACCTATGAGCATGGCCAACGTCTGAAGGGTAAAGGTATCTATTCTCGAACGAACTGATTTAACAGCAACGAAATAACCTGAAAATAAAATCATCGCCAATAAGGCAAGCAAGTCGCCTACCGGACTCCATGAAATATCATTACTTGACCCTAAAACAACTACAGCCACACCGCCTGTAGCGAAAATAGAAATTCCGATCAGCCTCTTAGTAATAATTTCTCCAAACTTTCCACCGGCCACAAATATCAAAACGATTGTTTGCAAGGCACCTATAATTGTTGCATTTGCAACGGTTGTGATACTAAGAGCCGAAAAGAAGACCACTATTTCAGAACAAAATAAAACTGCAACAGGAAATGCGATTTTTATTTGCTCCCATGTAACTCTTTTCCCCATCGCAAAAAAGACCACGCCATAAACAGCTACTCCCAAAGATTGGCGCCAAAATGCAATTTCAATACCTGATAAACCGAGGCGAGCGACAATAATATTTCCGGTCGACCAACAAACGACTGCAGCCACAGCTGCAAAGCGTCCTAAGTGGGACAAATTCAAATTCATTTGAATATTCTCATTACTGAACAATAGGGTAAATCTTTTACCCACTTGGAACTATAGATATTTTCTAAAATGTTTAAACAAAAGTTAGAAAACAGTTTGCGAAAAGTTAATTCGCCGAAAGATGTATTTTTCTAATTTATTTACTAATGTTGATTTATATTTAGCCACACAAAATTTGTGGCATCTAAAATTCAAAATTGGAGATTTGAATGAAAATCATTAAAAGAGTTGCTGTAGTTTTAGCACTATCACTTTTAGTCGCATCTTGCGGAAGTGAAGAATCCGGGCAATCCAGCGGAGAGGAATGGCCAGACAAAATTGTCTTTGGTTTTGTTCCAAGTCAAGAACAAGAAGCTCTACAAGATGACATCCAGCCAATGATGGATCATCTCACCGAAAAACTAGGAATTAAAGTAGAGGGTGTTGTAACTACTGACTTCGTCGGTCTGGGAACAGCTATGGGAACAGGCCAAGCAGATCTTGGTGCTTTCGGACCTGCTGGTTTCGTTATGGCTCAACAAAAGTTCGGGAATATGAGTGTTATGGCCCAAGCTATTCGCTATGGAGCGCCTACATATCATGGTCAATGGATGACAAATGATTCCAGCATCTGCAATCCTGGCACGTTGAAATCTGGAACAGCTCTAATAAATGGGTCAGATGGTATGGAGCAAGTCAGTGCAATAGATGCTGTTGCCTTGCAAGTAGGTGTTTATTTCGGAGATTCTGGTAAAGCACTTGGAGAAACTGTTGATGCAGGAACAGTCTCGCCAGGAATGTCATGTATGGCAGACATAAGTAATGTGATCGGAAAGACTGTCGCATTCACAAACGAAAGCTCAACTTCTGGGTATCAGTACCCAACTTTGCAACTTCGGAATGCAGGGATAGCAGACGATCAGTACGAGAAAGTTTTCGCGGGTGGACATGACGGTGCCGTGGCTGCCGTTTACAACGGTGATGCAGACTTTGGTGTTGCCTATGATGACGCTCGACGAACAATGAGAAAAACTAATCCAGACGTAGGGGACAAAGTAATTATTTTTAACTTGACTGCGGAAATTCCTAACGACGTCGTGGCTGTAAGAACCGACTTGCCTGACAGTTTGAAAGGTGCCATCTATTACAATATGGACGCATACCTTAAAACTGAAGAAGGCGAAGCAGTTTCTGACGAAGTGTTTGGCTGGACTGATATGCAAGTAGCTAAAGACTCCGACTTTGATGTCGTTCGTGAAGCAAATGAAAAACTAGGAATCAACGACTAATACTTGAGTCTCAGATTCTCTAATAATTTAGGAAAAGCGCGTGATAAAAATCGAACGTGTCTCAGTCACCTACCCCGGTGGAGTTGAGGCTCTGCGAAACGTAGACATTGAGATTGATGATGGAGAGTTCGTAGTCATAGTTGGGCTATCCGGAGCAGGCAAATCAACACTGCTTCGGGTGCTCAACGGACTCGTTCCTGCAACCTCAGGTTCGATACTTGTTGACGGAACTGAAGTGGTGAATGCTAACTCTCAAACGCTAAGACAGGTTCGTTCCAAAACAGGAATGATTTTTCAAACATTCAATCTTGTTAACAGAACGACGGTTTTGAATAACGTGCTTATGGGTCGCCTTGCTAATGTCCCTTCGTGGCGATCGACTTTAGGTTTATGGCCGGCCGAAGATAAAGAAGCGGCAATGCTTTCCTTGGAAAGAGTCGGCATCGTAGACAAAACCTATGTCCGCGCTTCGAACCTTTCGGGAGGGCAACAGCAACGGGTAGGAATTGCTAGAGCATTGGCTCAGGAGCCTTCTCTTATGCTCGCAGATGAACCTGTTGCTGCACTCGATCCGGTAACAAGTCGTCAAGTAATGGGCGACTTACAAAAAATTAATCGCGAATTAGGGATCACCACTCTCGTGAATCTTCATTTTTTGGACTTAGCCAAAGAGTATGGCAAGCGACTGATTGGTTTACGTGATGGCGTATTAGTTTACGACGGCGATATAGGTGACGTGACTGACGAAACTTTCCGTGAAATTTATGGAAGAGCTATTACCTCGGAAGATCTTCACGCTATGAATGAAGAACCGCAACAAAGTATCGGCAATGGTAAATGAATGACTATACAAATACTTCTGAGAGGCCAGTAAAACCGAAACCTCGAGCACGCTCGTTTTTTATAGCATTAATGCTTTTAGCTTTAACTTCTTGGGCAGCGATTAAGGTTTCTTTTGATATTTCTACTTTTTGGGAGGTTTGGACTAATCCTATATGGAGCATGTTCTGGCCTATTCCTTGGGATTGGGTTTTTACAAAGGAGAACACTTTTGATCCGTTAATTGAAACTCTACAAATTGCCATAACATCAACACTCGTAGGTTGCTTATTGGCTCTTCCCATTAGTTTCGCGATGTCATCTCTTACGACACCTAATAAAGTTGTCTACTTTATAAGTAAAACTGTTATGAACTTGGTGCGTGCTGTGCCAGATCTTTTCTGGGCGAAATTACTTGTAACAGCAATAGGAATTGGAGCTTTTGCTGGAGCTTGGTCGCTTACAATTTTTTCTTTAGCTGTAATGGTCAAGCTATTTAGCGAAACGGTGGATGCGGCTGACCCGAGACCTCTTGAGGCTGCCCGCTCTTCAGGAGCTCGACATCTACCTGCCGTAAAAGCGGGTGTACTTCCAACTGTTTTCCCTTCCTACGTGGCTTATTCCCTTTATATTTTTGAACTTAATATCAGGGCATCAGTTGTACTTGGTCTAGTTGGAGCCGGTGGCGTAGGCAGAGTCATTGAAACTCAACGCCAGTTCTTCCGCTTTGACCGCATATTGGGATTGCTAATAATTATTTTTGGAATCGTATGGGTGATAGAACAAGTTAGTGTCTCGTTAAGAAAGAGACTCGTTTAATGGAAACTCTTTCGGATACATCTACCCCCGCTAAAAGGCCTCCTTCGCCAAAAACTATTCACCGTTGGTTTATTGCAATCCCGTTTTTGGTTGCAATTGTTTGGTCTCTAATTGGACTGAACGTAACTCTTTCACGCTTACTTGATGCACCCGGTGACGCCTGGTCAATTTTAAGGCAAATGGCTCCGCCAGCTTTCGGTGAAGTGTATGAACGTGGTGCGGTAGGGAAAATTTTCGAATCAGTTTACATAGCTTGGATTGGAACAATCATCGGAGCTTTTGTGTCGCTTCCCTTAGCCTTCTTAGCTGCCCATAATGTTGCTCCAATATGGATCAGATCTCCTGTCCGTCAGTTATTTAATGCAATCAGAGCGGTACCCGAATTAATCCTTGCCGTTATTCTCATACCAGTTACAGGCTTAGGCGCTTGGGCAGGAACTCTCGCTATTGGCTTACACTCAATCGGTACTTTGGGCAAATGGGCTTGTGAGTCAATTGAAGACATAGACGAAGGACCCATAGAGGCAACGAAAGCGTGCGGTGGTAAATGGGTTAGTGGGATGCGGTGGGGAGTTCTTCCTCAAGTAATGCCAGTAATAAGTTCTTACTGGTTATTCAGATTTGAAATCAATGTAAGAGCATCCGCTGTTCTAGGGATGATCGGGGCAGGAGGAGTTGGCTCAGAGTTAGTTTCCCAGCTTTCATTTAGAAACTTTCCCGCAGCAAGTGCTGTTTTACTGATGACAATGGCGGTGGTGCTGACAATAGATACTGTTTCTGCTGCTGTAAGGCGCAGAATAATAAAGGGGGCAGTCACCACCGATGAGGATTCTCGCACTCTTGCGGCCATAACAGATCTGACCGGCATCAGGGGCTAATAAACAAACCACCACTTTTTTAACTGACTGCTTTAACCTTTCAATGATGGAAGAGTACGTCATTGGCATTGATATTGGTGGCACATTAGCCAGAGCAGTGGTCCTTGAGTCGACCACTTTTGAAATAAAAGATCAACTGACAAAAGCGAGCAGCGACGATGGTCAAGAGCTAGTCCAAATCATAAAATCTCTTTTTAGGAAACTCGAAGATAATACAAAGCAATCTTTCGCTTCACTAGGTTTAGGGATAGCTGGATTGGCGCATAAGTCAGGAATAGTCAGATACTCACCAAACCTTCCTAGCCTTGTCGAATTTCCTATCGCCGATGAAATCAAGAAAGAGCTTGGAATTCCAGTTGTTATGGGAAACGACGCAACCGTCGGAACGATTGCAGAATGGGAAATAGGTGCGGGAAAAGGCAGCGAAAACTTTGCCCTAGTGACACTAGGGACCGGAATCGGAACAGGCTTCGTTGTAAATGGGCATCTACTTCTTGGAAGCAACGGTTTCGCCGGCGAAGCCGGGCATATGACAATAGATGTTAACGGTCCGGTGCATTTAACAGGTCAAAAAGGGCCCTGGGAATACTTTGCTTCCGGCAATGCCTTAAACCGCATTGTTCAAAACGAGGCATCAGACGGGAACTACCCTTGGGCCGTAAATAAGGCTGGCAACTGGGAAAATGTTACCAGTGAGCATTTGTCATCTGGTGTACAAGATCTCGAACCAGACTCTTTAAGAATTTTGGACAACTTCTGTCTAGAGATTAGCAAAGGTCTAATAAATCTAGTTTTACTTTTAGATTTGGACAGAGTTGTACTAGGTGGTGGAGTTTGCGAAATCGGAGAACCACTGAGACACGGGGTTGAAAAATGGATTGAAGAAACTCTTATTGGCAGTGCGCACCGTCCAAAAATTGAAGTAAAACTAGCAAAACTAGGTTCAAATGCTGGAGCTATTGGAGCAGCTATATCTACAACAAATTATTTTTAACTACCACCTAGCTCTTCGTTAAACATGTCTAGAACTTTACCCCATGCAACATCAGCAATCTCAGCGTTGTAAGTACCAAGAGGGTTTTCCTCATTAGCAAAAGCATGACCTGTTTGAGGGTAAATATTAAAAGTCACGTCTTTACCCATTCCCATAAGCTTATTTTCTAGTTCAGTAACAGAGTCAGGAGGAAAAAAATCATCAACACTTGCAAAATGACCTTCAACACGGGCTTTAAGATTTGTCCAGTCAGGTTCACTGTCTCCTAGAGGAGCTCCGTAAAAAGGAGCCACAGCAGCGATTCGCTCACCTTCTGAAGCTCCAATTAAAAGACTCAGCATTCCTCCCATACAAAACCCAACCACTCCTACAGATTCACCCTCAACGTTAGAATTTTTTAATAGATAATCAATAGCACCAGACATATCCCGAACAGCTCTATCGGGCGGCAGAGTGCTCATAAGCTCTCCGGCCTTATCCATTTCAGAGTGTTGAGCTAACTCACCGTGATACAAATCTGGAGCTAACGCCACGAACCCGTTTTCTGCTAGTCGGTCACAGACAGACTTGATTTGAGGTGCTAATCCCCACCATTCTTGAATAACCATTACGCCTGGGCCTGATCCTTCAGGTGTAGCTAAGTAACCGCGAGCTGCAGCATCACCTGATTCAAAATCAACCATTTCACCGACCATGTTCACTCCTCCAATAGAAATAATTCCGTCACTTTTTACAAACCTTATGGAAAACAATATAAGGAAATGTTGTTGACTGATGCGTCCAGCAAAAAGAGGACGTAACCTTCCTTTTGTGACCAAGCCCCTGTAGCTCAGCGGATAGAGCATCGGCTTCCGGAGCCGTGTGCGCAGGTTCGATTCCTGCCAGGGGCGCAAAACACGATGAACATTAAATTGAATAGACTATGGTTATATCTGACCCAGATAAAAAGAGAGTTGCACCCTAGAAATGTCAAATCAAAAACAACCACGATGGACTTTCCAATGGAAAGAATTGTACGAAGAAGTCATCGATACAGGGCTTTGTACCGGTTGTGCTGGGTGTGTGATCTCATGCCCGCATGATGTAATTGGATATGAACACGCTCCTGGTGCTTATAAGCCCTTCCATCTTGAAGACGAACTAGGAATAGACAACTGCGTGCATGGTGAAAAAGGTTGCACTTCCTGCACCCGAGCATGTCCAAGATTTAGGGACTGGGAAACTGAAGCAGAAATGCACCTGTTCGACCGTCACCGAAAGCCAGACGAACTTTCCGGAGTGTATAAAGACGTTCTACTCACTAGAGCTAGCGATTCGACAGTTCATGAACTTGGTCAAGATGGAGGTCTTGTCTCTGCGATACTCATCTGGTGTTTAGACAATAAAATTATTGATGGAGCTTTAACTTCGCATCTAGAAAACGACGAAGAGAATGGAAACTCTTGGAAAGCTATTCCTGCATTAGCCACCGATAAAGAATCGGTATTAGCTGGAGCTGGGAGCAGATACACCTATTCTGCTAACACACTTGCTATTAATGAAGCGCGAGAAAAAAATCTTGAATCATTAGCTCTTGTAGGAATGAGTTGCCAAACTTCAATTGGTCCTGTTATGTGGAACCGTAAAGTCGGCAAAGCGGGGAAAACTATCAAATTGAACATCGGATTGTTATGTTCGAAATCTTTTGATGATTCAATTTTTGAAGAATTATTCTGGGCCAAGTACAGACTCCCTAAGGAAGAAATGACCAAAATGAACATAAAAGGCGTTTTTCAAATATGGATGAAAAACGGTGACTATCATGAAATCAACCTTAAAGAATGTCACGCTTGGACAAGAGAAGGATGCAATCATTGTCCCGACTTTGCGGCCGAACACGCTGATATATCGACAGGCGGTATTGGTAAGTACAACGATTGGACATTGACTGTTGTCCGTACGGAACTAGGCCGTCAAATAATCATGCGAATGCTTGAAGAAGGTGTGATAGAGGGCAGACCCGGCGACAGTGACCCAGATGCTATTGAACTAATGCACAAGTTGGCTGCAAAAAGTCGGTCTAGGTGGCCTGATTGGGCGAATTCTTCAGCAAGGGTAGGATTGCCTCAATATCAAGGGTGAGTGTTTACTTACGCGCAAGCTTCGCTTGAGTCGTTCAACCAACCATAATTTTCTGAAATCATTTGGGAATTCAAATCATCTCTGTGCTTACGAATAAAATCATCTAATTCTTTAAACTTTTCATAGGTGACTACATCTTGAACACGTTCAATGACACATTCGCAGTAACTTTTAGCTTTAAATGTTGACATGTCTGCATTAGATTCCTGACATGCTTCTACAAAGTTCCTAACTACCAGACCGTCTTGATCTTCCCATGTCTCAGGCTTACCATCGTTCGCACAACCTGTAGCCAGTAAGGCGCAAACAAAGATTCCTGCCAACAAACTCCTTTTTGATGAAAACTTACCCACAGCGTGAGGTTAGCGTAATACAAGCGATATCAATCGCTAGCAATGATTTTGGCTCGTTTAATAACTGTGTCGAACATCGATTCTGTCAATCGTCCAGTAAAAGTATTTTGCTGGCTTACATGATAAGAGCATAAAAGTTTTCTATTCGTATCAATTTCTATTTCCAAACCGTGAGAAAACTTAGGTTTTGGACTCAAACCAAACTCAATTGCCGCAGATGTGTAACCAATCTGACCTAAAGCAACAACAACTTTTATGTTAATCAAAGCCGAAATCTCTCTTTCAAAGAAAGGTCGACATCTACTCTGTTCTTTTATATTTGGTTTATTTGCTGGTGGGACACACTTAACAGGAGAAGTTATGAATACGTTTTCTAATTTAAGTCCATCTTCCAAACCGACTGATTCAGGTTGATTTGCGAGGCCTGACCTGTGAAGAGCCGCGTACAAAAAGTCTCCTGATCTGTCGCCGGTAAACACTCTTCCTGTTCTATTGGCTCCATGTGCACCCGGAGCCAATCCAACAATAAGTATTCGAGCTTTCGGATCTCCAAAACCTGGTACCGGCAAACCCCAATATTCCTGATCTTTGTAGGCCGCACGTTTTTCTTTCGCAACTTTTTCGCGCCACGCGACCAACCTCGGACAAGCTCTGCATGAAACAACTTCTTGTTCTATTGCGTCTAATTTAAGAACATGATCCACATCTGAAGGGTAGGTTAAACTATTAATGGCAGCTACTTTAATAATCTTCGTACGTCATGGAAAAACTCCTACTACGGGGACCAAACTCCCGGGAAGGGCACCCAACTTACATCTGTCAAATGAAGGAAAGTTGCAAGCAGAAATAGTTGCGGAAGAGATTGGGAAATCTTCAAATAGCTTTCTAGGCAAAAAAGTCTCTGCTATTTACGCATCACCCATGGAACGAACGCAAGAAACCGCTAAACCAATCGCTAAAACTCTTAATTTGCGTATTCGTACACTTCAAGGACTGAATGAGTGCGATTTTGGCGACTGGACAGGTCGCAGATTGCGTGACCTCTCAAAACTGAAATCTTGGTCGATAATACAAAAACAGCCATCAAACTTTAGATTCCCCAATGGTGAGTCTTTTACTGAAATGCAGAATCGGATGATAAAGACCATCGACAAATTAGTTGAACGTCATTCCGGAGAAACAGTTATATGCGTTTCGCATGCTGACCCTATTAAAGCAATACTGGCCTCTGCTGTTGGAACACCATTAGATCTATTTCAAAGAATAGTGGTGGGACCTTGCTCGGCTTCAGTAGTTCTCTACACAAAAGAAAGACCATTAGTCCTAAGTTTGAATTCAAACGGGAATTTTAGTGGTTCTTTAGGTTCGTAAAACAACTAACTTATTATTGTTTCTGTTAAAAAAATTTAAATATGAAAGGTAGCGTCTATAGCAATGGAACGCCCTGAAATAAACTGGGATCGAACTGAAAGTTTTACTGCAGGTACTGTTGGCCCTCAGGGGCGGCGTATCTTTTTTCTGCAAGCCTCGTATGAAGATCAAGTTCTTTCTTTAAAAGTTGAGAAACAGCAAATGGCTGGGCTAGCTGATTTTCTAATGAGCATGCTCAATGATTTGCCTCCAAAAGATGCATCCGACCTTCTAGATAACACTGTGCAGGAAACAAAGTTTATTGATCCAGGGGAACCTGACTGGGTAATAGGAAGTTTGGGTATCACTTATGAGCAATCAGGAGATCAACTAATACTTATAGCAGAAGAGCTAATAAGGGATGAAGACTCCGAACCGGCGCAAGCTCGATTGGCATTAAGCCGACTTCAAGTTGAACATTTTATTCAAATAGCACAAGAATTAGTTTCGGCCGGCCGGCCGCCGTGCCCTTACTGCGGCTCCCCGCTAGAACCAGACGCTGCAGGCTGGTGTCCGTGTTTCAACTAGAAAGAAAAACGCCTTGAAAAAGGATCAAGAATCCAAAACTGAGCAAAACCCTTTCAAAGATCGTGAACCAATCGAAAACGAACTTGCGCTCGAAATAATGCACTTTGGAGAAATCGAGATAGTTGGTCGCATGCCTTGGGCTTCGAATGGGACGTTCCTAATAAACTTAGAATACAACGAGTCAAGTATCCAAGGCATATATAAACCTAGTAAAGGTGAAAGACCTTTGTACGATTTCCCGCATGGTATCTACAAACGAGAGATAGCTGCTTTCGAACTGGCAAATTATTTGGGATGGGATCTGATACCGCCGACTGTCTCTAGAGATGGCCCTCTGGGAGTTGGTTCTTTGCAACTTTATGTGCCGTGTGATTATGAGATGCACTATTTCACTATCCGTGAGGACCCAGAGTTCAAAAATGATCTGATTCGTTTAGCTACTTTTGATCTCCTAGTCAATAACACTGACAGGAAAGCGGGTCATGTCCTAGTAGGGAAAGATGGTTTTATTTGGGCTATCGACAATTCTCTGTGTTTTCACGAAGAATTAAAAATTCGAACAGTTATTTGGGACTTCAGCGGAGAAGAAATCCCAAAAAACCTTATTTCAGACCTCACCGATCTAATGAATAAGGGGATACCGGAAAAATTCTCTGAACTACTGAATCCAAATGAAATTGAAGCTCTGATGCAAAGAACTAGAGCCTTGGTTACAAATGGTTCCTTACCGTATGATCCGTCAGGAAGGCAGGTTCCCTGGCCTCTACTATGACGGCGAACATTTATTGAGCCTCAAGGGCCTCAATAAGTTTCGGCAAAACTTTGTGGACGTCGCCTACTATTCCAAGATCTGCAATACCAAAAATTGGTGCTTCCTCATCTTTATTTATAGCAATAATATTTGCTGAACCCTTCATCCCTACTAAATGTTGTGTAGCTCCGGAAATACCACATGCAAGGTAAACCGTTGGCTTAACAACTTTTCCAGTTTGTCCAACTTGATATGAATAAGGCACCCAACCCGCATCCACAATGGCACGAGAAGCTCCGGGAGCTCCTTTAATTAGACTTGCCAACTTTTCTATCATTTCGTACTTGTCGGCTTCTCCAAGACCTCGACCTCCAGATACGACAATGTTTGCTTCATCTAAACGCGGGCCACTACTTTCTTCAACAAATTGATCCTTGACAACTGCTGTTCCTGTACTGCCAAGATCTCCTACTTGAAGAACCGATACAGATGCCGGATCCCCACCTGTGGATTCCGCTACGAAAGATTTTGGTCGAACAACAAAAATATTTAAACCTTCAGCTGTGATGCCAGTAAAAACATCTTTAGTTCCACCAAATACAGGTTCGTGACCTAAAAGACGCTCACCATCCTCTTTCAAATCAATAACATTTGTAATAACAGGGGTATCAAGTTTCACGGAAAGGCGACCTGCTAGATCCCTTCCGTCATAAGTCGTACCGCATAAAAGAACGTCTGGACCTGATCCCTGTGAACAGGCTTCAGCTATTGCAGAAGCGATTCTCGGACCAGCGAGTCCATTCTCTAATGATCCAATTGAATAAACTACTGAAGCGCCGTGGTCTCCTAACTCTGCGGCAACCGAGTCTGCATCACCTGCGACTACAACCTCAACTGTTTCTGCCAATTCACGAGCTTTAGCCAAAAGTTCAAGGGTAATTGAAGCTACAACACCATCATTGGCTTCGCCGTGGACCCATATCTTTGAAAATCCCATTTTCGTACCTCCTAAAGAACTTTAAGATCATCGAGAAAAGCCATGATTCGTTCATGAGCTTCACCTTCATCAACAACTACTTCACCGGCCTCGCGGGCTGGGGAGTCAGCTATTTCAGTTATCTCTTGACGAGCACCTGCCCAACCAACTGTTGTCGGATCAATTTCTAGCGCCGAAAGGTCTAGTTCTTCAACAGGTTTGTTCTTCGCAGCCATAATTCCTTTAAACGACGGATATCGAGGTTCTACTACACCAGCTGTGACTGAAATGACTGCTGGAAGAGGACACTCGACCACGTCGTATCCAGATTCAGTCTGGCGTTTAACAGTTGCTAGTTCCCCGTCTACTGAAACTTCTTTACCGAAAGTTACAGACGGAAGACCTAAAAGTTCTGCTATTTGTTCTGGAACTGTTCCGGTGTATCCGTCACTTGACTCTGTAGCCGTGAGAACTAAATCAGGATTCGAACGTTTGATAGCAGCTGCTAAAACTTTTGCGGTAGAAAGAGCATCAGAACCAGCAAGTGCTTCATCGCTTACCAGTATTGCACTTTCAGCTCCCATGGCTAATGCTGTGCGGAGACCACCAGTCTCTCCCCCTGGAGTCATCGATACAAGACGGACTTCTCCTGACCCTGCAGCATCGACGAGCTGTAAAGCCATTTCGACTCCATAAGAGTCAGACTCATCAAGAATTAATTTAGTATCACGCTTTAAAGTTTTGGTATCCGGATTCAACTCACCTGGGTCAGCCGGGTCCGGAATCTGTTTAACACAAACAACTACATCCATTTCGCTATTTTGCCCTTTATCTGATCAAACTGGTACATCAAGTGACTAATTTCATGGATTTTATAAAATTTTTTTAATTACGTTCGGAAGGGAAACTAGTTCAAATACTTAGACAACACTTAGGCTTCAACACAGATATTTGGGCAATTCACAACTAGCGTTATTGAACATGAAAGTTCTTTTGATAGTCAACCCTTTAGCTTCAGCTGTAACCGGAAGAACAAGATCCGTTATTCAAAAAGCACTATCGGCTGACCACCGTCTTGAAGTGGCAGTGACAAATCGCAGAGGTCACGCTACGCGAATCGCTCAAAATGCAGCTAAAGACGGCATAGACATCGTGGTAGTACTCGGAGGAGATGGAACATTAAATGAAGTAGCCAATGGCTTAGTGGATTCAGGAACCGCCATGGCTGCAATTCCTGGTGGTTCTACAAATGTTTTTGCTCGCACTTTGGGCGTTCCTGATGACCCTATTGAAGCTACAGGGGCTTTATTGGATTCTCTTGAAGCTGGAACAACTCACAGGATAGGCCTAGGGTCAGTAAATGAAAGGTATTTTCTTTTTCATTCTGGAATAGGTTTTGATGCGGCCGTCGTCGAACAAGTTGAAAAAAAAGGCGGAGTTCTCAAACGTTTCGCTGGCCACCCTCTCTTCGTTATTGCTGCGATAGGAACTTGGCTTCGAAATTATGATAAGAAACGTCCCGCTTTCCGCATCTCGACTCGAAAAATTGGCGAAGAAGAAATCGGTGACTTGGAAATTACAGGCGTTGAAGGATTATTTTCAGTCTGTTTGAATACCGATCCTTATACTTATCTCGGAACAAGAAAAATTTCTCTAGCTCCAAATGCAAATTTGGACACTCCACTAGCCATTGCGACATTCAAAAATCTGACTTTAAAAAAATTACTTCCGGTTGTGTTGGGGTCTTTGGGGATAGGCAAAACTACAACTACATCTAGTCGTATCGTAGATTTGCGTGGTGACGTAACCGAAGCACAAGCAGTAGCTTATAAATCGGTACCCTTGCAAGTAGACGGCGATTTTCTAGGAAATTTCAAAGAGTTTTCATTTCAATATAAAGCAGCATGTTTAGACGTGGTTATGCCTATAAAGCCATCTAACTTTAAAAATTATTGATTTAAAACTTCTACTGCTAGACCTGGAAAATTAGTGATTATCCCATCAACTCCCCATTCAGCTAACTCCGAAATTCTACTTTCATCATCAACAGTCCAAACATTTACATTTAGCCCTCGAGAATGTGCTTCTTCTATCAAAGACTCATCGACTAGATCGTCCCAAGGATTAATTGATGAGTGATTATGTGATTTCGCTCGATCGAGTATTTGAATACCATCGCTTCTTTCGGCAACAAGCCAACCAGTAGGAATTAAGGGGTCCGTTTCTCTAATTCGATTAATCGCATTCATATCAAAAGACGAAACTAAAATTTTGTCAGCTGGTTTATAAGCCCTTACTAATCCCACTACTGCTTCGCACACCAGGTCCACTTCATCAAAATCGGGTTCACCAGGAAGATGCTTTATTTCTACATTGACTCCCATGTTTTCAGACGCCTCGAAAGCTTCAGCTAAACTTGGGATCCCTTCTGGAAGACTGTTGGAATCTAAATCTTTAATTAAAGCACCTTCATTAAGATGGGCATCGTGGTGAACCACTAAAACCCCGTCTTTTGAACGACGCACATCTAGTTCAATCCAGTCAGCACCTTGTTGCAATGCACCTGTAAAAGCATCTAAGGAATTTTCAGGAAAGTCAGCTGAAGCCCCCCGATGCGCAATTACCAAAGGTCGTTTCTGAAAGTTCACAAATTTACTCTGCCTTATAAATCAATTTTTTTAAATATTTTTTCAGATGGTAGACGGATCTGAAATCTCACACCTTCACCTGTTCCATTTGAAACTACATTAAGAAATCCTTCTAGTTCCTGTTGGATTAATGTTTTCACTATCGTAAGGCCGAGTCCCACATTATCTTCTATGTTAAAACCTTCTGGAAGTCCAACTCCGTTATCAGAAACTTCCACCACTACCGAGTCTTCGTCCTTGCTTAACAAAACGTCGACCTTGCTATCTTCAAGTTCGTGCGAGACCAATTTAAACCCGTGATCCAAAGCATTCTGCAGTAATTCGGTCACAACAACTGCAAGGGTGGTTGTAACTTCTGACGGTAACAGACCAGTATCCCCGCTAACTTCTATGGCAACAGGTTTAACAGATGAGCTCAAACCCTCTTTTACCAGTTCTACAAGTGGTCGCATTACCTCTCCAAAAGTAACTTCTCCTTCTTGGCTGACCGCAAGAGTTTCGTGGACGACTGCTATAGCTCCTATCCGGCGAACCGATTCGTTCAATGCCATTTGGGCTTCATCTGAATCTAGTCGTCGACCTTGGATTCTAAGTAAAGAAGAAATTGTTTGAAGATTGTTCTTAACACGGTGATGGATTTCACGAATCGTCGCATCTTTTGAGATTAATTGTCTGTCGCGACGACGTAATTCTGTTACATCTCTAACTAATACGGCGGCCCCCGTAACTTCACCGGAACACAAAAGTGGAAAACAGTGACTTACAACAAATGTTTTGTCTTCACGTTCTGTTTCGTCTATAACAGAACTCTTAATAGAGAAAGCTTCATTAAGAATTTTTGAGCTTAATCCAGTTTCTTCAAATCGTGATCCAACTACTGGTCGATGCCAACCGAGTCTGTGTAACAGAGAAACAGCATTTGGAGAAGCAAACTCTATTTGACCATCGGTGTTCACTAAGAGAAGTCCGTCTCCAAGCCTTGGCATTCGATGCTGAAAACGTGAGTCTTCGCTATATGGGAACTCTCCTCGTTCGAACATCTCTGCAAACCTATTGAAAATACTTAAATATGTTCTTTCCATTTCTGATCTTGGTGGTTCTCCAATAGAAGCTTTCTCGCTCGCTAAAATTGCTATTGTCTCACCTTTCCACCTGACCGGTATCGCCATAACGCCGATTTCTCGATCGCCACCAACTGGAACTTTTCCGCGTGATATTTGAGCATTTACTAGAGTCTTAGATACTAATGGTCGACCTTGCGCTTCGAACTTTTGACCTACTAAGTCGGCTCTATACAGAGTCGTAGACGTGGTTGGACGTATGTGTGAAAGTAAAACGAAAGAATCAACCGGCGCCTCCCCAACGGGTAAATATAAAAGCAGGTCTGAAAAAGAAAGGTCTGCTAACAAGCCCCAAGATCTTGTTAAATCCTGTAAATAGGAAATTGCATTATCTTGAAGATCGCTGTTTTCTTTAACTAACTCGCCTAAAGATGCCATGTCAAACGATCTTTCACAATGACTTCCAATTGCTCACAAAGATTTAACTAAATCCAACAGTACGACCTGAGTCTTGAATACCAATTTCTACATAACCTATTTTGTTACCTGGGATTCCCACTTCGCGGCCGTTAACGTCCGTCAACCAAACAATGCTTGTCTCGTTTTTTGATGCTTCTTCTAGGTTTGTCTTGAAACTGCTTAAGTCGAAATCATCCGCCATTTCAAGGTTTACTTCTTTTTGCATGTGCGCAACACCAATACGTAAATCCACTTATTATCCCCTGACTATTAGTTAATTTTAAGTTCTCGATGACGCCGCTTAGAAGGTTTTAGATCTTCTTCAACAACTCTTGCTATCTCAGCAAAAATTGACCCGATTTCAGTAGAGGTATCTGCTGCTACCGGATTCCCGTTATCTGAACCTGCTCTCAGCGTCGGCACTAAAGGTATCTGCCCCAACAAGGGAACACCTAGCTTCTCCGCAAGAGCGCCTCCACCACCTTCGCCGAAAAGTTCATAGCGTTGACCGTCATCACCAGTAAACCAGGACATATTTTCTATCACCCCTCTTACCTCTAAGTCGACTTTTTCAGCCATGAAAGCTGCCCTCTGGGCAACAGATTGTGCAGCTATTTGTGGAGTTGTAACGACTAGCATCTCGGAATCAGGAAGGAATCCTGCTAAGGAAATAGCCGTATCTCCAGTTCCAGGCGGCAAATCAATAAGTAGAAAATCGGGTTCATCCCAAGCAACATCTGTGAGGAACTGGTTAAGTGCTTTATGCAGCATTGGACCTCTCCAAATCACTGGTTGATCTTCTTCCGCAAAAAACCCCATAGAAATCGAACGCACTCCATGCGCAGAAGGTGGTATTAGCATGTCGTCAACAACACTTGGCGGCTCAGTAATTCCCAGCATTCTTGGAATAGAGAATCCCCAAACATCTGCGTCAATTACCGCAACATCGTTTCCACGCTTTGCCAGAGCTACCGCCAAATTTGTCGTGACTGACGATTTTCCAACTCCGCCTTTACCCGAAGCTATTAGAAGAACTCTAGTTTTTACATTGGATTCAAAAAATGGAGCAGGAGGGGCAGTGCCTTGATTCGGTTCTGTTGGAGATTCTTGATTCATTACTAAAAACTCTACTGCTGCTCAATTTGTTTGGATACCTAAACCATTCCTTATTCGTCTCCACTTTCAAAAAGTATAAAAACTGTAATTTCTAAAAAGATTTTTTGCTTGTCTTATCATTCAAAATTGCTGTTCTTGTAGGTATATTTTTCCCAACAAAAGAGTAAGGGGATACTTTAAGTAGAATGATCATATGGGAAATGCATCTCTCGACAATACTGAGTTCGCTTCCATAGTGACAGCAATTACTGGAGCCTTTGGAGATCCCACTAGACGAGAAATTTACTTACATATCCGCGAATGCGACGAAGGAAGCAACGCATCACAAATCGCTAAAAAATTTAGCCTTCACCCAAACGTAGCTAGACACCATTTAGACAAACTGCTCTCAGGTGGATACCTGAAAGTTTCGCTTCAAAAAGGTACCGGATCGTCTGCAGGTCGCCCTTCAAAGACATACCAGATTTCGAATCCCAATCAACCTTTAAACCTTGATGTGAGAAGAGATTCGATTCTCATAAGTCTTCTAGCTAGGACTCTTTCACTTTTACCCACTGAAGAAGCCGAAAAACTGGCGGAAGAAGTTGGTTCAGAAGTCGGACGTTCCATGGCAGAATCCTTGGGTATAAAAGAAACCCAACGGTCTTTTCGTTCAGCTGCAGATTCAATCGTGGATGCCCTTATCTCTCACGGGTTTTCGGCTCGCGCTGAACTATCTGAGAATGGTCAACTAAAGATTCTTTCCGAACACTGCCCTTTCGGAAGTATGCCCATTGAACATCCGGTAATTTGCGCAGTTGATCAAGGGCTTGTCAGGGGAATGCTCAGTGTTTTGTATGGTGATGCTGAAACTGATCTGACTTCTTCATTGCCTATGGGTAATAAAGTATGCGTTACCCAGGTGTCAATTTAACCGTGGCTTTTCCCCGACTAAAATATATTTCAACAGTTTTTTAAATAATGAAAATTTTTGTTGTTCGTCACGCGTCAGCAGTTGAGCGGTTTTCTTGGAATGGCGACGACACAGACAGGCCTCTCGACGAAAACGGGTCGAATCAGTCTTTAATGATTGCAAAATACTTTTCAGATACTGAGATTTCTTCTATTTTTTGCAGTCCGGCTGTGAGGTGCCAGCAAACAATTTGGCCGACTGCCCATCAATCCCAAATCCAAATCGAAATGTCTAACTCACTTTCAGAAGGCTCGACTAGTCAAACAATCGACTTAGTAGAAAAACTTGCACAAACGGTAATTTCTGATGCTTCCCCGATCTTTTGTAGCCATGGAGACGTGATCAGTGAATTGATAAGGTCTCTAACTTTAAGAGGAATGAGCTCACCGAACAGAAAAGGGTTCGCGAAAGGATCAGTTTGGGAATTGGTTTTTTTGAATGGAGTGATAGAGAGTGGATTTTACCACGACTCGCATTTGCGTTGAACCTAGAGAAGACCCTCTGATCTCAATAGCTCAACAAGTTCTGGTGGTGGATTTGAAAGTACTTTGAACTGTTCTATATATTTTTCAGAACTATTAATTTTTTCAAGAATTATTTCTTCAATTATGGCTTTATAAGCGATTGCATAAGGGTCTTCTGGATTGATCCCTAGAGATACATCTAACGAAATTAAACCGAGTTCCGCCAACTGTCGATCACCTGAGATAGCCAGTAACCAACCTCGGTGAGCAAAAAGTGAAGAATTCTGAGGATCATTTTCAGTACCTGAATCGATCAACTCTAGGGCTAAAAGCAAATCCCCATTTCGTGCAAGCTCACTCGAAACGCTTTCGCGGAAGCGACTTGACGCAAGTAAATCTCTGATTACAGGCGAAGGATTTACGGAATCTAAGAGTAAAAGGTCTTCAGAAGCCTCCAATATTTTGCCGCCTCTGAAGTTTATAATTGCACGAAAAGCTCGGGCATCTGGGTAAGTCGGCTCGACTGTTAAGGAGCTTTCTATATCAGAAATCGAGTTAGACAAGTCACCGCCGAGCCACAGCATCCAACCTCTGTAAGCGAGCGCTTCAGCATTTGAAGGTTGTAATTCAAGAACTTGATTATAAATTTCAATTGCCTCTTCTCTAGGAGCTACTGATGCTTGAATCAACAGAGTTCGCGGAGACATTCTAATTTCACCTGAAATAGCGTCTCCAGAATTCCTACTACCTGCTGTTTTAGCAACTAGAAACCCCGATCCAATCGCTACAACGCAAACCAACGAAATCCAAATCCATTTAGATGAGTTAGGCATAAAAGAAGACTTTCTTTTTGTCTTTTCGATCTTTTTTTCTTTCCCCATCCATGAAAATAAAATTAATACTGTTCCAAAAAGAGCTGCTACACCTGCGGCCACGGGTATCACCCAAACGAGCCCAGTAAGCCCACCGCCATCTGGGTTGTAATCAATATCTTCACCAAATTTTGAAACTAAAAACTTTCTTATGTCTTCATCAGATGAACCTTCATCTACCATTTTGGAAATGGCTGCTCTAATAGTTTTCGCTACTGGGACATCTGACTCAGCCAGCGACTGTCCATCGCAAACAGGACACGCAAAATCAGACGCCAAGCTACTAACACGTTCAGAATTTGTTAAAGGTGGACTTTCTGCAACTACCGAAAAAGCAAGCGACAAACCCGCCACGATAAGAAATAGACCCCAAATTAAATGATGTGTCTTAAACATTTTCATTCAGATTTTCTTTTCGCCCTTAACACCAAATTCTCAATCTCGTTTCTTTTAATCCCGCCAACGATTTTTGCTGAAACAAACCCTGCGGGTGAAACCAGATACGACTCTGGTACCGCTATCACTCCCCAGTCGACCGAAATACGCCCCGTGTCACGAGTCAAAACCGGCCAATCTCCACCATTTTTCTCAAAAAATGTTTCTACTGAAAGAGGATCGTCATCAAAGGCAACACTCACGACTCTGACACCAGTGTCCGTAGGTTGGTTTTCTGAAAAGGAAAGCAATTCCGGATGCTCTTCTATGCAAGGAATGCAGGTTGTGGAAAAAAAATTAACCAACAACCATCTTCCTCTTACTTCATCAAGACTCCAATAACCTCCATCGCTAGTTTCGCCAGAAATCGGTGGTGCTACTTCACCAACCAAATGTGTTCGTAGTCTCTCTACACCTGATTCGCTTGTGGCGAAAATAACCACTAAAAAAATTGTGATTACGGCAACAACTGCTGATGCAGCCTTAGACGGGCTCATTGATTTCCACTTCTTGTTTGTTTACATTATTCGTGAGAACAGATTCTTCAGAAAGTTTTTTCTTCCTTGAAAATAAAGAAAAAATAGTTCCCAAAGCCATTACCCCGCCACCAAACCAAATCCACCAAACCATAGGTTGAATCGTGACTCTGATTACAGTATTTTCCTGTTCGCTTTCTTCGGGAACCGACAGCACAGCTAGCTGAACGTCATCTCTCCAAGTTGAACGTGTCGTAGGAGTCCCAATACTCCTACCCCCAAATGGAAACTGATTTATTGAGGGTTGAAAAAGCTCCCCATCTATAAAAACATTCGCAATGATTTTATTCTTTTCTTTAAGTTCCACACGTTCGATGCCAGCAAATTTGAATTCATGACCTCCTAATACCGCCTGATCACCAACTTGTTCAAATTTGAACTCTGCCTGTCTCAAGAAAGAAGAGGAACACGCTAAAGCAACCGCCAAAATAACCACACCTAAATGGACTACCATTCCGCCACCATTTCTTCCAAGTAATCCTCTAAATCTGCCTGTTTTAAAGCCAAATGAAATTTGTCTGACAGCACTACCTGCTGCAAAACCTCCGAAACCCAAAGCCAGCGTGGGGACGAAACCCCTACTACCTATAAAAACTCCCACGAGCATCGCTATTGACGCACAAACAACAGAAGGTGTGAGCCGTTTTAAAAGAACGTCAAAGTCTGTTTTCCCCCACGACAAAGCTGGGGCTATAGCCATCATAAATAACAACGCAAAACCGATAGGTGTTGACATTTTCACAAAATAAGGATTTCCAACAGATATTCGGTCCCCATTTAAAGCTTCTACGATCAAAGGAAAAACTGTTCCAAGGAAAACTACAAAAGCGAAACAGCCGAACAAAAGATTGTTAAGTAAAAATGCTCCGGTTCTCGATAACGGTGAACTAATTGAACCGGAGCTCCGCAAACTTTCTCCTCTCCAGGCAATCAAACCAACACTTGTGATTACTATCAAAAGAAAAAATCCGAGCAGCGAAGGTCCAATTTCTGACTCAGTGAAAGAATGCACAGACTCAAGAACACCTGAACGAGTTATAAAAGTGCCAAGAATGGTAAGTGAGAAAGTTGCACAAAGGAGGGAAAGATTCCACACTCTTAGCATTCCTTTCTTTTCCTGAATCATCACAGAATGTAAAAAAGCCGTAGCTGTGAGCCAAGGTAAAAAAGAAGCGTTTTCAACCGGATCCCAGGCCCAGTAGCCACCCCATCCAAGAATTTCGTATGACCACCAGGATCCAAGAACTATTCCAAGCGACAAACATCCCCATGCAATAAGAGTCCACTTTCTGGTCTGCACAAGCCAACCTTCTCCAATTCTGCCGGTTATCAGCGCGGCAATTGCAAAAGAGAAAGGAACTGTCATGCCCACATAACCCAGATACAAGATTGGAGGGTGAAACGCCATTAAAATGTGGTTCTGTAAAAGTGGATTAGGGCCTGGACCGTCAAAACCTGGCCACGGATCAAACTCCCCAAATGGGTATGCGGGTCCTATCAACAATATAAAAAAGAAGACACAGACAATCGACATGACAGCTACAGCCCAAGCCACAAGAGGGTCTGTAAGACGACTTTTAAATCTCCAAACCACCAAAGCCAGGTAACCCACAAGTATCAGCACCCATAGCAATATCGAACCTTCAAGCGCTGACCATAGAGTAGCGACGTTAAACAAAGGAGGTGTTCTGGTGCTCCCATGTTGGGCAACATAAGCAACTGTGAAATCACGTGTTATTAAAGCTCTCTCCATTACTGCTACCTGGCCTATGGCAGCTACAAGCATGATTAAAACTGGGATTTTAACTCGTGACAGCAAAACTAACTTTTTGGTAATCAGTGCATAAAACTGATTGCATACAGCTAGCAAGGCCGAAGCCAAACCTAGAGCTACGAATACGGTTCCCAAGTCTGTGTTCATAATTTTTTATTAAATAGTTTTTCAGGATCTAAATTTTTCATGCTATTCACTACTGCAAGACTCTAATTCTGCACCATCCGAGCGATAGTCATTGTCATGTTTAACCACCATGCTGTTGGTTTCTATATGCCAACCATCTTTTGCCGAGTACAAAAGTTTTTCCGAATTAGGGGGTTTGGTTTCACTCCAAACTCCTTGCAGAACTACTGGAACTCCTGGATTAAATAATTCTGCAGGGTCACCTTCATGAACCACATCAGCATAAACATTCCCTGTGCATAGAGTAAAAACAAGAACTTGTCGACCAGATAAGTCGGTCTCAATAATTCCAGGTTGTGGCGTCCCAATTACGCGAAAGCGTCTGTCTTGAAGTTCAACTCTTTTCTCTACTGCTTCATCGACTGGGTAAAAAAATAGAGATGCATTTCCCAATGTCTTAAATAAAACAACAACGACTATGACCAAAAGTAATACTCCGGCGAATTTCGGCAATAAACCAGAGCTTTTCTTTTCAATTCGATCTTGTCTAGGTGTTAGCTCTTCCAAAGACTTCATCCGCCATTTTGTTTCGGTGAGCTCATCCAACGAGCATTTTGAACAGGAACTCGAGCTGATAACCGAGCTCCTCTTTTAAGTAGACGAAATGCATAAATTAAAATTACTAAGCTGGAAAATCCCCAACCTGCAATTAAATAACCTAAATGTGTCATACCTATTGATCCTTGCTATCTATATGTCGGCGTTCTTCAATTGCGCTTTTTACTCCCTGCTCAAACTCCATATGCTCCAACCAAGCGACTCTAAATCGATGCAAAATTAACCATGACATCACAAGCACAGAGACCAAAATTCCTAGCATTAATGTAAACAGAGTCAAATCTTCGATTTTGAGCTCAGACAATGTTGATTTCTGATGGAGTGTTCTATTCTCCCACCATTCTACTGATCTATTTATTAGTGGGATATCTAAAACTGCTATAAGGGCAACTATTGCAGCGGGACGCGCTGCACGCTGTGGACTTACGAAAGCTCCACGTAATGCTAAATATCCAAGAAATAAAAGAAAAAGAATAAGAGTGCTCATCAGTCTTACATCCCCCCACTCCCACCACGTATTCCACACGGGTCTACCCCATATAGAACCAGTAATAAGGACTAAAGCGCATGTGAGAGTACCAACTTCCCCAGCGGCATGGGCCATCGAGTCCCACCAGAACGTTCGCTTTACTAAATATCCAGCGCTTGCTATTGCGCAAATCACAAAAGCCAAATATGTAACAATCGCCATAGGAACATGGAGGTAGAGAAGTCGAACTGCATCAAACTGTCCAAACTCTTCACCTGTCTCAGGGTGGAATCTGATATCTGGATCTGTGACAAAAAAAGCTAAAAGTATTAACACCGCAAATCCAACGATTGAAGCCATTCCTAATATTTTCGAACCCTTTGATGCGGTAGTAATCGAAACTGTCATCTATCTAATACCAATCTCTTTAGTTCTCTGCCAAAAGGTAGTTTGCTCCTGCCCCAACTCCGGTAAGAAGAACGGTCAAACCCGCCACAAAAGCAAACCAATTCCACCCATTTATGGCGGCGACACCTAACGCATCGTCGAAAGCCCGAGTTGCACCGATGAGAACAGGTAAAAGTAACGGTAAAAGAAGAATAGG
>CEWB01015092.1_pt1 | contig 36172 bp, 33 predicted proteins | sample 530831 | NCBI WGS metagenome assembly CEWB01 (sample SAMEA2621013, study PRJEB7988) | marine metagenome | biome: marine biome (ENVO:00000447); feature: surface water layer (ENVO:00002042); material: "saline water (ENVO:00002010), including plankton (ENVO:xxxxxxxx)" | depth 5 m | reverse complement strand
GGAAAGAGCTTCTAGCATGTGGAGTGTGTGTCGTCGAAGGTCTGACGCGACATCCATGGTTGTTAAATCAAAATATGAGGCTTGATCTAATGGTATTGGCTGTATGCCATTTTCTTGGTTCGCAAAGTAGAAAAATTCGATTTCAGGAGCGCAAAACATTTCATATCCTTTTTCACGAGCTGAATCAATATTTCTTCGTAAAACCTGTCGCGGATCACCAGCAAAGGGCGTTCCATCAAGATTTGTTATGTTGCAAAACATAGTTCCTGAAGCTTCATCATCAGCTACCCATGGAAGTAATTCAAAAGTTGAAGGATCAGGTCTAGCTAGCACATCGCTTTCTTGGATTCTGCTGAAACCATCAATCGCCGATCCGTCAAATTGAAGGCCTTCTTCGAAAACTGTTTCTAATTCCGCAGGCGATATAGCAACTGATTTGTGACGGCCTAGAACGTCAGTAAACCAAAGTCGTATTAATCTAACTCCACGTTCTTCCACAGTGCGAAAAACGTAGTCGAACTGTGCACGATTACGATTTTCTTGAATTTTGTCCATCATCAAGGATTATCGAAAATTTGTCTAAGTACAACCTATTTTTCCTTACGTTAATAATTTGTTAACAAATAACTAATGGCTTTGAAACTTATTCCTATGGTGTCAAAATGTTTTAATCTTGTAGCTATTAAGAATTTTTATAATGAAAAATTGGAGAAAATTATGTCAATAAGAGCTGAATATATTTGGATCGACGGCACTGTTCCTTTGCCGTATATGCGTTCTAAAACAAAGATAGTTGATAACTCTAGCGACTTACCGATTTGGGGTTTTGACGGGTCAAGTACTAATCAGGCGCCTGGCGACAATTCTGATTGTGTACTTAATCCAGTTTTCTCTTGCCCTGATCCGATTAGAGGTGGTGACGACATTCTTGTTTTATGCGAGGTCTTGCTCCCAGATGGAGAAATGACCCCACATGCTACAAATACACGCGCAGCTTGTGTAGAAGTTTTTGAAAAATACAAAGACCAAGAGCCTCTATTTGGTATTGAACAGGAATACACCTTTTTTATGGAGGGAAGGCCTTTGGGTTGGCCAGTCGAAGGTTATCCAGCTCCGCAGGGCCCTTATTATTGCGGTGTTGGTTCAATTGAAATTGCAGGTCGCGATATTGTCGAAGCACATACTAAAGCCTGCATGGATGCCGGACTAGCTATCTCTGGGACAAATGCAGAAGTCATGTTGGGGCAATGGGAATTTCAGATTGGACCAGTTGATACGGTAGCTGTTGCTGATCAAGTTTGGATGGCTCGTTATCTCCTGTATCGCGTTGCTGAAGATTTTGGAGTTGATGCTTCCGTAGCAGCAAAACCCATCAAGGGTGATTGGAATGGAGCTGGAGCACATACAAATTTCTCAACAAATGCTATGCGTGAAAACTATGAAGCAATTATCACCGCTTGTGAGTCATTGGGAGCGGAAGGAAAACCAGCCGAGCATATTGCTGGATATGGAATTGGTTCTGAAGAGCGTTTAACTGGCGAACATGAAACTCAACGATTTGACCAGTTCAGTTACGGGGTCTCTGATCGCGGTGCTTCCATTCGCATTCCATGGCAAGTACACCTTGATCAAAAAGGCTACATAGAGGATCGACGACCTAATGCGAACATGGATCCTTATGTGGTAGCAAGATTAATTACAAATACTTGTTGTTCAGCTTTGGCTTAATTAAAACATTTTAAAAAATCAGTGATATAAACAATTTATGCGTATTGCCGCCATTCAAGACTCACCAGTTTTTCTTGATCGTTCAGCGACATTAAACATTGTCCAGAAACGGATAGCTGAGGCCGGTGAAGGCGGCGCGGACTTGATTGCCTTTCCTGAAGTGTTTGTATCTGGTTATCCCGTATGGATTGATTTAACAGACGCTTCAGCTTGGGAAGCGAAAACCCAACAAGAGGCTTTTGCCTATTATCTTGATCAGTCAGTAGAAATTAATGGCTCTGAGTTCGCTGGAGTTATTGAAGCGGTACGTGAAGCTAATGCTTTTACTTATGTTGGCGTAGTAGAGCGAGCTGCTTCGGGTGGATCAATTTATTGTTCATTGGTAGCTATCGATCCGAGGGAGGGTATTGTTGGCGTCCACCGCAAGCTCAAACCCACCTATGGAGAACGCTTGGTTTGGGCCGATGGAGATGGAGCAGGTTTAGTTGCTCATGAACATAAAGGTGTCCGACTGACCGGTCTTAATTGTTGGGAGAATTGGATGCCATTGGCTCGTACAGCGATGTACAGCACTGGTGCTCAAATCCATGTGGCTGCTTGGCCGGGTTCGGTTGGACTTACTGAAGACGTCACTAGATTCATCGCCAAGGAAGGGCGTTTATTTGTGGTTAGTGTCGCCGCCATTTATGACTCAGGGATGATTCCGGATGACTTCCCTTTAAAGGATCAGTTGTTAAAAAGCGAACAGTACCATAATGGTGGTTCCTGTATAGCCGGACCAGATGGACGATGGATTGTTGAACCCGTTAGCGACACGAAGGGTATTATTTGGGCTGATTTAGATCTTAGTGAGATAGTCAGACAACGGCATAACTTCGATCCCACTGGACACTACAGCAGACCTGATGTGTTAAGTCTTACTATTGATAAGACCCGTCTCGCTCCATGACTTTTACTAGTTTAAAGAAACTTGTTAGAACATTTTGAGGGGGCATTGTCTGGATTAGTGGATCGTGTAGCTAAAGAAGGACAACTCAAATAACTGAACTTCTACTTAAGAAAGCGCCTAACAATCATTAAAGGTAACAATCAAAAGTAATTAACATGCCATTCTCTCTCTGTACGCTGAATGTATGGGAATGCTGCGTTTAGCTCTTGCTCAGGTCAATCCAGTTGTAGGAGATTTAGAAGGAAATGTTGAATTAATTCGTGATCTCATAGACAAAGTAGAACACTGCGATTTAGCAGTATTTGGAGAGATGTCGTTAACCGGCTATCCACTTGAAGATTTAGTTCTCAAACCCGGATTCATTGCGGACAACAAAAATGCTTTAAATGATTTAGCTTCTATTTCCGGAAATTGTGCTTTAGTCGTTGGGTTTGCTGATTCCGATGGAGAAAACGTATACAACTCAATAGCGGTTTGTCATAAAGGAGAAATTTTAGGAAGTTACAGAAAGCAGAATCTTCCAAATATTGAAGTTTTTGATGAAGTTAGAAATTTTTCACCGGGGTCAGATCCTTTAAACCTTTTTTCCATTGGAGGGGTAAATATCGGTTTCGCGATTTGTGAGGATTTGTGGGTTCCGAATGGACCAGTCGAAGCGCTTGTTAACGGGGGTGCTCAATTGATTGTTGCAATAAATGGCTCTCCGTTCCATCAAGGCAAGCAACAAGAAAGAGAGACCCTTGTAAATGAGATTTCAAAAAAAAGCAATATTCCTATTGCGTATGTGAATTTAGTAGGTGGTCAAGATGAACTTGTTTTCGATGGTGGCTCTTTTATCATTGATTCTGCAGGGGAAGTTATTTTAAGATCTTCAAGGTTTTATGAATCAACACTTGTGGCTGATCTATCTATTGAGAATAAAACTACTGAAAACCTTTTGCCGATAATAGATGTCTCTTCGATCCGTAACCACGAAGGAAGAATTGAACCCTACATTGCACCTCCGTTAGAAATTCATGAGGAACTTTACTTAGCTTTAGTGACTGCGACTCGAGACTATGTTTTAAAAAGTGGATTTCGGCAAGTGTGTTTGGGGTTATCGGGAGGTATTGACTCTGCATTGGTAGCAGCTATTGCTTCTGATGCTTTAGGACCAAATAATGTGACGGCTGTAATGATGCCATCGCGCTATTCAAGTAGCCATTCTTTAACAGATGCCGAGCAATTGATTGAAAACCTTGGAATAGCTTCGATCAATTTTCCGATTAAAGATATTCACTCGACTTTTTCAGAAGAGTGGGCTCTTAATCTTAATCAAGAGCTCTCTGGTGTTACTGATGAGAATTTACAATCAAGGATCAGAGGAGTTTTATTAATGGCCTTTGCTAATACTAATGATTGGCTTGTTTTAACTACTGGAAATAAAAGTGAGGCGGCAGTTGGTTATTCGACTTTATATGGAGATACCGCAGGTGCTTATGCAGTTATTAAAGATGTATATAAAACGGGTGTGTATGATTTAGCGCGATGGAGAAATGATTCAGAAGCAAGCGAAATAATTCCAAATTCAATATTGGAAAAACCCCCTTCGGCGGAACTTCGACCAGATCAACGTGATGATCAAAGTCTGCCTTCTTATGAAATCCTGGATCCTCTTTTAAAGTCATACATTGAAGGTGATAAAACAAGAGCTGAACTTGTTAAAGATGGTTTTGATTCAAAAATGGTTGACGAGATTGTTCAACTTGTTGACACTTCCGAATATAAAAGACGTCAAAACCCTCCGGGGGTTAGGGTTACACAAAAAGGTTTTGGTCGAGATCGTCGTTTACCACTCGTAAATCGATATGAGGGTTAAAAGATTTTTAAAAAAATTGTGACAACCGTCACGATTTTTGTTTGTTGTTAGCTTGCGCATCGATAAGGTGACGCGCGGTAAGCATGTGTTGAATTCACGGAGGACTAGGCGTGGCCAAAGAAAGAGTCGACAGAGATGAAGAAGATTTAGTTCGACTTTATTTAACCGACATTGGCCAATATCCATTATTAACTAAAGAAGGTGAAGTAGAGCTTGCTAAAAAAATTGAAGAAGGTGTTAAGGCTGAAGAAGAAAAAGAAGCTAATTACGCAAAGCTAACACCGGCAGAGATTCGAAAATTAAAAGTTACTATTCGTCGTGGTTCAAAAGCAGAGCGAACTTTCGTCCAATCTAATTTACGACTTGTGGTTTCTATTGCAAAAAAATATCAAGCCTCTGGTTTGCCTCTTTTAGATTTGATACAGGAAGGCAATCTTGGTTTGATGCATGCCGTGGAGAAGTTCGACTGGCGTAAAGGGTTCAAATTTTCTACTTATGCAACTTGGTGGATACGACAGGCTATAACTCGAGGAATAGCGAATACCGGAAGAACAATTCGTTTACCTGTACATGCCGGCGATACCCTTGCTCGACTGCAAAAAGCTAGATCTCGTCTCGAAATAAAGTTTGGAAGGCAAGCAACTTTGGCTGAACTTTCAGCTGAGGTTGAAATGCCTGAAGATAAAGTTACTGAAGCACTTAGATTTGCTGCTGAACCGCTTTCTCTTAGCGAACCATTACGCGAAGATGGAGATGCGGAACTAGGAGACGTAGTGGAAGATCGTTCAGCAGAGTCTCCTTTTGAAACCGCTGCTACTGCATTGTTACCTGAGGAGATTTCTCGTTTACTTGCGCCTTTAGATGAAAGGGAAAGAGAAATTTTGAAGTTACGTTTCGGTCTTGATCGTGGAGAACCTCGTACTCTCGAAGAGGTAGGCGAACATTTTGACCTTACTAGAGAAAGAATTCGCCAGATCGAGGCTCGTGCTATGTCGAAATTGCGTCATCCAAGCAGTGATACAGGCGCTAGGGACCTTTTAGCTGTATAAAAATAATCTTGGCGGAGGTGGACGGGAATCGAACCCGCCGGACAGGGATCGCCTGTCCCGCCCGCTTTGAAGGCGGGGGAGCCCACCAGGTACTCGGACACCTCCATAGAAGACCGTATTGTGTCAGAACCTAAATGCATGCATTCATTAAAAATAGTAAAAACAATTTCATCCTTTGCTTATGTAATTACCCTTTACACGCACGTATCATTCTTTTATGAAAAAGTTTTTGATGCTTTTAGCACTAGGAGCACTTATTTCAGTGGCAGTTCGTAAGGTTCGCTCTATTTAGTTATTCGAACGGAAACGTTTAAAAGTTTTTATGATTCCTGTGACTAAAAGAAAAGTTAGAACTGTTATAGCAATCCACTTGCGGTTTAGAGGGACACGATCCCCCAAAGCTACCGGTCTAACGAATTCTAATATTGGCCAGTTTTTTTCTTCTGCCTGTTTTCGAAGTTCTCTATCTGGGTTAACAGCTACCGGATTTCCCACTAACTCCAACATTGGCATATCCGTTGAGGAGTCAGAATATGCCCAAGAATTTTCTAGAGAAATATTTTTTCTCGAAGATAGATCTGTTATCGCTTCTGCTTTATGCGAACCAGCAGCATAAAATTCAACCTCGCCCGTGTAACGACCTTCAGAGTCCACAACAGGCGTGGTAGCTATAAAGTCATCAATGCCTAAATGCTCTGCTAATGGCTCAACTATTTCTGTTGGACTTGCTGAAATTAGTACTACTAGGTGCCCTTTTAGTTTATGATCCTCTATTAAATCGATTGCATCATCGTAAACAATCGGTTCGATTACTTCGGTTAGATTGTCCCGTACGAGCCTTTTCATTGCCTTCTGATTCATACCAGTTGCTAAACGGAGCGCAGTTTTCCTTGCCTTGTCGAGACTTTTTTCGTCAGCGCCAAAAAATTTGAACAGTAAGTGTCCCCATGCAGTTCTAACAGCCATAGGGACACTTAAATAACCGCTTTTTCGCAAAGTAGGTGCATAGGCAATTATTGAAGTCTTAGCTATAACTGTTTTATCTAAGTCAAAAAAAGCAGCTTCCACAGAATAATCTTAGATCCAAGATGAGGAATTATGAAGAGCGATGTAAATAAAACAAGTAACAGGGCTCTAGCGTATTAAAAGAAAGTATTTATTGGAGTCACATGAAACTTGAAATTCAACGTTCTACAAAAGAAGAAAATGTGTTTCTTGACCTTATTGGAGACTTAGATATGGCGGGAGCTCCGATCCTTAGACAGGCAATAGTACAGGAAGTGTCTCAAGGAAATATTTTCATAGTTCTTGATTTTTCCGCAGTTCATTTTATAGATTCTTCCGGTCTTGGTTCAATTATCGGTGGACTTCGGCGTGTGCGTTCAAATCAGGGGGATTTGTTTTTAATAGGCGTAGACGTTGAATTGAAAAAAATTTTTAGACTTTGCGAGTTGGACAAGATTTTTAATATCGACTCTACTTATGAAACCTTTTCAGGTTAGTTAGTGACTTAAAGTGACTGGAGAAATCGAATTAAGCATTCCGGTACGAGTTGATTATGTTCAATTAGTGCGAGCAGTAGTTGGTTCATTGGCAGCAACAAATCCTGAATTAAGCACTGCCCGTATTGCAGATTTGCGACTTGTCGTATCAGAAGCTTTAACAAACGCGATTCGCGCACAAGAAAAAAATTCAATCTCTGAACGGCTTTATGTTTTATGCAAATTGACTGATTCTGCTATTGAAGTTGAAGTCAGAGATAATGCGACTGGTTTTGATGTTGACTTGATCCGAGATTTACCACCCACAGAAAGCCCCGAACGTTTACAACATGAAAGAGGTTTAGGTCTATCTATAATGCGCGAAATGTCAGATGGGCTAGAGATAAAGTCTGGGCCAGAGGGCACGGTAGTTCATATGACTATTAATAGTTCGAACAGTAACAATTCTTAATTGCAAAGGTTGGAGTAAAATAGGTTGATTATCAGATTGTTTGTGTTTAAACAATGGTGTCAATTTCTAAGTTTTATGGGAAAACTATGGTTAGTAGAAAAATAATTTCTGAAAATACATGGCTGGGTAGTAATCGGCGCTTAGCCAAGAGCATAGGACTTCCTGTCCGGAATTTTTTGGGAATCGAGGCTTCAAGTGGAATCTTGTTAGTTGTAGCTGCATTAATTGCTCTTATCTGGGCTAATTCACCGTGGTCAGGTAGTTATAACGATCTTTGGGCTACTGAAATTAGGGTTTCCTTGGGAGATTCAATTTCGTTAGACCATCATGGACATCCCATCACATTGGGTCAGTTCGTAAATGATGTATTAATGGTTCTTTTCTTTTTTGTTGTCGGCCTTGAGATTAAACGTGAAATGGTTACGGGACACTTAAAAAAATTACGAGACGCTTTATTGCCGTTGATAGCTGCAATTGGAGGAATGGTCGTACCTGCAGTTATATTTTTTGCTTTTAATTCATCGGGCGAAGCATCAGATGGATGGGGTATACCTATGGCAACAGATATTGCGTTCGCTATCGGCGTGGTCTCACTTTTAGGACCGAGAGTTCCGAGCGTAATGAAAGTTTTTTTGTTAACTCTGGCAATAGTCGATGACATTGGCGGAATTTTAGTAATTGCTTTTTTTTACACTGAAGATCTTGCTTCTGAGTGGCTTTATGTATCCGCCTTAACAGTTTTAGGAGTAATCGTTTTAAAGAAATTAAATGTCAGGTACACCCCTATATATATTGCTTTGGGAATATTACTTTGGTACTCACTTTTTCAATCTGGAGTTCACGCCACGATTGCTGGTGTAATTATGGGACTATTAACTCCAGCTACAGCTCTCATCGGTGACAAAAATACAGTTTCTGAAGCAGTTCAGCCTGCTATTGAAGCACAGACTGACTTTTCTGGTTTACGAAAAGCTACTTTTCATCTCAACGCATCTATGCCGACCACAGAAAGGTTTGAAAATTTACTTCACCCACTCACGGGTTTCATAATCGTTCCGATTTTCGCTCTGGCAAATGCTGGTGTTGAAATAAGTTCAGAATCTCTGTCAGACGCAGCCTCTTCCGATGTTACGAGAGGAGTTGTGGCCGGGTTAGTTGTTGGAAAAATAGTTGGAGTTTCATTGTTTACTTTTATAGCAATTAAGTTACGAGTATCTAAATTGCCTGATAATTCAAATTTCCGGCATGTATTGGGAATTTCTGCGATTTCAGGAATAGGTTTTACTGTTTCTATGTTTATGACAGCTCTTGCTTATGATAATAATATTTTGCAAGACGAATCTAAAGTAGGGATTCTTCTAGCTTCTGCGTTAGCTGCAATCATAGGAATATTATTTTTACGAAGTGTCAAAGTAGTTGAACAAGACGCTAGTTTTTTTGAGGAAAATAAAGAAGTTGCTCAAATTAATTAACTGGGAGTACTTGACAACCAGTGTTTGAGTGTGAACAAAGTAGAAGACGTGACAGCATTAGTAATTGTTGAATCTCCAGCAAAAGCAAAAACTATTGAAAAGTATTTGGGTGATGGTTACATCGTCGATTCTTCCGTGGGGCATATACGAGACCTAATTAGCCCAAAAGATGTACCAGAAGATAAAAAGGAACGTTTTGGAAAACTGGGGATTGACGTATACAACAATTTTGAACCTTTATATGAGATAAGTCCGAATAGTAAAAAACAAGTGTCACAGTTAAAAAAAGCTTTAAAAAAAGTTGATGAGCTTTTTCTCGCGACAGATGAAGACCGTGAGGGTGAAGCCATTGCATGGCATCTACTTGAAGTTTTAAAACCTTCCGTGCCGGTTAAGAGAATGGTTTTCAACGAAATCACGAAAGAAGCGATTACTGAAGCTTTAAGTAATACACGTGATTTGGGAAAAGATCTTGTTGAAGCCCAAGAGGCGCGCAGGATACTAGACCGCATTTATGGATTTGAACTTTCTAATATTACGCGAACAAAAGTTGGAGGGGGTGCATCAGCAGGAAGAGTCCAAAGTCCCGCCACAAGACTTGTTATCGAGCGTGAGCGCGAACGAATGAAGTTTAAAACAGCTGATTATTGGGGATTAAAAGTTGATGCAATTACAGACGCTAATGAAACTTTTTCAGCTCGTTTGATAGAAATTGATGATCTTCGTGTTGCAACTGGAAAAGACTTTAATGAAAAAGGGAAATGGGACTCTGATTTGGTGAGTGTTCTTGATGAGGACTCAGCGAATAGCTTGTCATCATTGTTAAAGAAAAAATCTTTAAAAGTTGCATCAGTTGAACCGAAGCCTTATCGAAGGCGTCCCGCATCGCCTTTCACGACATCTACTTTTCAACAAGAAGCTGGAAGAAAACTTCGTTTCTCCGCAAGCCGGGCAATGGGAATAGCTCAGAGTCTTTATCAAAACGGTCATATTACTTATATGAGAACTGACAGCACCACTCTTTCAGACTCAGCACTTTCGGCTGCTCGTAGAACGATAGAAACTTCTTATGGGGCTGTTTATTTACCCGATGAAGCTCGTTTATATAAGAACAAAACACGTAATGCCCAAGAAGCTCATGAAGCTATTCGTCCTGCAGGTGAAAACTTTAAATCCCCTGACGATCTTTCTAAAGAATTATCCAAAGATGAATATTTGATTTACGAAATGATTTGGAAGAGGACAATTGCTTCGCAGATGACGGATGCAACTGGTGAGACAGTAAGTGTGAAACTTGAAGGTTCGATAGTTGAGGAAAAAAGTAATAAAGAAAAATCTTTAACGTTTTCTGTATCTGGAACGGTGATAAATCATCAAGGTTTCCGTCAGGTCTATATAGAAGATGTAGATGATAACGAAACCGATGAAGATAATTCTTCTGGTGAAGATCAAGTTCTGCCTCAAGTCAAGATCGGTCAGACAGTTAGTGTGGTCGATTCAACCCCGGAAGGACACTCCACAAAACCACCGGCCAGATATACAGAAGCTTCATTAGTTAAAAGACTAGAAGAAGAAGGCATTGGAAGACCAAGTACTTACGCAGCCATTCTTGGAAGAATTATTCAACGAGAATATGCCTGGAAAAAAGGAACAGCATTAATCCCTACCGTAAAAGGATTTGCAGTAACACAGTTATTAGAAGCGCATTTTCCTAAATTAGTCGATTACAAATTCACAGCAGAAATGGAAGTAGCACTAGATGATATTTCAAATGGCATGTGGGAAAAAAATGCTTATCTTCAAGCTTTCTATTTTGATGGTATTGATGGAGACATAGGACTACATACAAAAGTAGTCGAACGAGAAGATGAAATTGACCCAAGGGCTGTCTGCGGTGTGCCGTTAGGAAAAACTTCGGATGGAGAGGCTGTTTTTGCAAGATATGCAAGGTCTCCCTACGTCGAGTGTCGAGAAGATACCGCTGGCGTGCCAGAAGATCTACCTCTTGATCAATTAACGGTTGACAAAGCACTTGAATATATAAACGCACCACCGGATAGAGAGTTGGGAATAGATCCAGAAACAGGCTTACCTGTTGTAGCCAAGCAGGGAAGGTTTGGAGCTTATGTTTCATTAGGGCGGTTTCCACAATGGCCGAAAGCTTCTTCACGTGAGGGAAAGTTGTTTCGACTCCCTCATCATTTGAAAATCACGAAGGTAGCGATTGGATACCTAAAGTTATCTGATTCTTTAAAAAACGATGATGCAGTTTTACGAGTGCTTAATTCCCCAAAAAGAGGAATAGGCAAAAGTTCTATAGATAAAGCTAAAACATTTGCAGAAAGTAATGGAATCAGTCTTTTTGAGGCTTTAGAGCAAGCTGAAAAGTTAGGAATAAAAGGAACTGCCTTAAAAGGGGTTAAAGGATTTACCGATTTTTGCAGTTCACTTTCATCTTTCGATTATCCCACCCCTGCAGATCTTTTGAATCAAATTTTTGAAAGTTCGGCTTATAAAAAAGAGATATTAAGTACTAAAAATTCTGATTCACAACTGAAAGTTTTAGAAGAAATATTTGAAGTTTTAAAAGAATTTGAAAATATAGAACAAGTAATTACAGAAGTCGAACGTTTTGAAGATTTGAAACAACAGCCTAAACCTAAAACATCCTCTCTTTTTGACACCATGACTTTAGAGAGAGTTACTTTTGAAGACGCTCTTCAACTTTTAAGTCTTCCAAGAACAGTTGGAGTAGATCCAGAAAATGGCGAAGAGATAACGGTACAGAATGGCCCCTACGGACCGTACTTGAAAAAAGGTGTAGAAACTAGAAATATTGCTACCGAAGAAGAACTTTTAACAATCTCTCTAGAGGAGTGTTTAGAATTACTCGCTCAACCCAAAAAGTTTGGCCGTAGAGCGGCTAAGCCTCCATTAAAAGAATTGGGCTTAGATCCTGTGTCGGAAAAGCCGATACTTTTGAAGGAAGGCCAATGGGGGCCTTACGTAACTGATGGTAAAACCAACGCGAGTCTCCAATTGGGAGATTCGGTTGAAGAAATTACCGACGAGAGAGCAGTTGAGCTTTTAGCTGAGAGAAGAGCAAAAGTTTGATGGTTTATGTGCGAGAGATTAGTTTTAGTTAAATAGGGGCTGTTATGAGTCTTGGAAAACAAGATAACAAGAATAGACGGTTACATTTACACTTCACTCATTTCACAGAAAAAGCTTTTGACTCGCCCAGTTTTTTCAGACTTTGGATAGCCCAAGTTGTATCTGCAACTGGTGATTGGCTTGGTCTATTAGCAATAAGCATCTTGGCTATAAGAGTTGGTTCTGGGAATGAAGGCGCAGCCTTAAGTCTTGTTTTGGGTGCGCGAATTGCACCAGGTTTTTTCTTCGGACCTTTAGCGGGTGTGTTTGTTGATCGTTGGAATCGAAAACGCGTCATGGTTTTTTGCGATATTGGTAGGGCGATGGTAATGATTGTTTTGCCATTTATTAACAACTTAATAGGACTCTTTATCGCTTCGTTAATACTCGAGGCTTTAACTATGTTGTGGTCTCCAGCTAAAGAAGCATCAGTTCCTAATCTGGTTTCTGAAAAGTTTTTGACAAGCGCTAATTCTTTGTCGCTTGTTGCGGCGTATGGAACGTTTCCTTTAGGTGCAGGTCTAATGGCATTATTTGGTCGTCTTTCAACCGCGTTATTTGATTCGAGTTGGGCAGACAACATAAGACTAGACGACATGGGGTTGGCTTTTTATGCCAATGCAGTTTCTTTTCTGATTACTGCACTAATTATTTCCACACTTACTCTTCCCGAGAATCCACGAGTCAAAAAATCAGATAGTCGTGGGGTCAAAAAATATTTGGCTGATCCTATTAACGATCTTAAGCAAGGTTGGCAATTTGCGTTTATTAATCCTGTTGTCCGCACTGTTAACGCAGGGTTGGCGACAGCGATGTTAGGTGCAGGAATGGTTATTCCTTTAGGAGTTATCTACACAGATGAATTGCTGGGAGCTGGAAAATCTGGATTTGGGGTTCTATTGACCGCTTTAGGTTTTGGTGTAGGTGCAGGGGTTCTTTTAGTTTTCTTTTTTAGAAACACGATTGATAAGGCAAAAATATTCACGTGGGTTCTTTTTGGGGCAGGAATTTCGTTATTCGCAACAGTTTCTACTGGCCAAATTCATTTTGCGATGGTGATGTTGTTTGTTGGAGGAATCTGTTTAGGCGTTACATATGTAGTTGGATTTACTCTTTTGCATGAAAATGTTGAAGACCATATGAGAGGTCGTATTTTTGCGACTTTCTATTTGCTTGTAAGAGCCTGTGTCTTGTTAGCGCTAGTGATTGGTCCTTTAGTAGAAGATGGCTTAGATAGACTTTCAAGCCTTCTGTGGGATCGTGATATTGAGATACTTGGTTTAGAAATTGCTGTTCCGGGTGTGAGAATAAGTTTGTGGCTGGCGGCTTTAATTGTCTTTTCTGCTGGTGTTTTATCTAAGGTTTCCTTGAGGGTTGGTGAAACAAAGCGGTTTTCTGAAACCACTGAGGAGAAAAACTTGTGACAGGGTATTTAATCACTGTAGAAGGACCAGATGGTTCGGGAAAGTCTACGCAGGCGCGTTTATTAGCGGAACACCTTGATGCGATATATACAAGAGAACCTGGTGGAACTGAACTCGGTGAAAAGCTTCGGGACATGGTACTTGACAAGAACAGAGAAGGACTTTCTGATCGTGCTGAAGCTTTGATGATTGCTGCAGCCAGAGCGCAACATGTTGAAGAAGTAGTAAGGCCGGCAATCGAACAGAATAAGACTGTTGTAAGCGATAGGTTTCTTGAGTCCTCAATTGCTTACCAAGGGTATGGACGTGGATTAGGACCAGAAGAAATTCTTGACATATCAATATTTGCGACACAGGGTTTAAAAGCGGATTTAATTGTCTTGATTGATGTTGCCGCTCCACTTGCCGCCAACAGGCGGGGGGGAAAATCTAGATCGTATTGAAAACGCTGGTGATGATTTTCATTCTCGTGTTATGAATGCATACAGATTAATGGCTTCTGATGATCCTGACCGTTGGATAGTAATTGATGGATCAGGAACAGTTGACAAAGTATCTCAGCAAGTCATCGAAGAAGTCGAAGCTCGATTAGAGAAGTATGCAAAAAATTGATCTTTGGGGGCTCATAACTGGACAGACAGAAGCTACCGACTTTTTAAAGAAAGCTGTAGCTTCACCAGTGCATGCTTACCTTTTCATAGGCCCCGAAGGTGCTGGACGAGAGGAAATTGCAAGAGCTTTCTCCGGCTCTATTTTTGCTAAGTATGAAGAAGGTCAAGATCTCGAAAGATGTAAAGATTTAGCGTGGAGAGGAATCCATCCTGATTTATCGATAATTGAACCTGAAGGTAGAGGATTAAGAGTCTCAGACGCTCGAAAGATAATCATTGAAAGTTCCCGTTCGCCTATCGAATCAGAAAAAAAGATCTTAATTGTAAATCGTTTTGATACTGCTGAACCAGAAGCGGTATCAAGCTTGCTTAAAACGATAGAGGAACCTTCACTTTCGACGATTTTCATTCTTCTAGCAGAAAGTGTTCCTGATTCACATATAACGATTTCATCTAGATGCGTAAGAGTTGACGTACCTGCTATGACAGTAGAGGAGCTTGCTCGCTTATTAAAAAGTGAAGGAGTTGAAACAGAAGAGGCACATCTTCTTGCAGAAGCTTCTGCCGGTAATCTCGGTAGAGCACGTTTATTAAAAGAAGATCCTTCATTCATTGTTCGACAAGAAGCATGGAGAACTTTGCCAGACCGTTTAGATGGGAGCGGGGCTGCAGTTTCTATTGCTGTTGAAGAATTGCAGAAAATGATTGATGACGCTCAATCGCCACTTGTTGATCGGCATAATCAAGAGTTAGAACATCTCGGGCAACAAGAAGAGATTTTTGGGATTCGTGGTTCAGGACGACAAGAAGTTAGTGAACGCCATAAACGCGAAATTCGTCGTTTACGCGATGATGAACTGAGATTTGGTTTGGCCACGCTTAGCAGACGTTATAGAGATTTGGGAATTGCAAGTAATAATTCTGGAGAGTTAGATGCCATTGAGATAATTACTGATTACGCATCAGAGCTAATAAGAAATCCGAATGAACGGTTACTTTTACAGGCTCTTTTTTTGAATTTATCAATGAATGTTGATACTTAGGGAAGCTCAATAATAGTTACAGTGCCATTATTACCATCTACTTGGATCAAAGCCCCGTCCGGTATTCTCTCAGCTGCTTGATGAACGCTAACTACACAAGGAATCCCAAATTCTCTACTGACAATGACGGAATGGCTCATAGGGGCTCCGACGTCAACTACTACTCCGCCTGCAGGAATGAAAAGCGGTGTCCAAGCTGGATCTGTGATTGGAGCTACCAGAATTTCGCCTTGTTCTAGTCCACGTGGGTCTCCTGGATCAGTTACTACTCTTGCTCTGCCAGTAATTTCACCGGGACTACCTGAAAGTCCGGTCATAATTTCACCAACTTGAACAGGCTCAACTGAATTAGTTTTTTGAGTCCACTCAGAAACAGGTGGAACTGTACCATTTACGATGAAGGGCTCTTCAAGCGAGGAAAGTGATTCGAAATCTTTGCGCCTTTGCGAGATAATTTCACTAAAAGATTTCGGGTCTATGAGAAAATCATCAAGCTCGCTATTTAAAAGAAGGAAGACATCGTTTGGTTCCTCTAAGTGCCCTTCATTAACCATTCGGTAACCTAATTCGTAAATCGGTAATCTGACTTCATGGATAGCCATCATTTGAGTTAACTTCGTGCGTTCCCGTGTTGGAACAAAAATTTTAGAAACTCTTAAACCTGTTTCAAGTAATTCCAATGCTTCAACGTCACTCGCTAAAGCACTTTTTGCCTGTTCTTCAGCAGCTAAACGATCCGCGGTAGCTCGCGCTTGTTTTGAAAAAGGCGAAAAATTCTCATCGACTTTTCTCATAGCGTCTATAGCTGCAGTGACTGGATCTGAATTAACTTCCCAAGTGGGATTTCCAGCATCCCATTCGCCTGGTCCACGAGAACCATGTTCTTTAAGAAAAGCTGTAAAAGATTCTAAAAATTCTGGGGAATTTTCTTCTAAGCGACTGAGTTCCCAAATATCTCTTGTCATTGGCACAGAATCTATTCCGTCAAGACCCGATATGAGCCTTCCCGGCAAACTTGGGTCTATTCCACCACATACTTGTCCTAGTAAACCTGGCCCGACTGCAGAAGCAGTTCCATAAACATAGTAACGCTCAAAGAATTCACGAATATACGGTGTGATGGAGCGGGCTCTATCCACTAGCTCGTTGTTTGGAATGGTTTTCAAATCTGGTCTATTTGCACGAAGATCAGAAACTTTTTTTCTATCTTCCATTAGTTCATCGGGCTCTTCAGCAGTTGCCATTATCCATCCCATCGTGGCTTCAATCTTTTCTGCTAGTTCCGGTCGATCATCATCGGGGTGGGGAGTATGAGGTATAACATCGGGGTGAGAACCTAATAAAATATCGTCCATTTGTTGAGCAGACATTCCGGGACTACGTTCCCCTACTAATCGGATTAATGACATATTTAGATACACATAACCGCCAAAACAACCAATAAAATCGGGTTGATTTTGGTTTACTTCATCAGGCGCAGATGATCCCCATCTAAAATGACCATCCATCCAGCCGAAAGCAACACCATTTCCCCAAACTAAATCCCAGCCAAGCGGGCTACATGGGTTAGGCATTATTTCACCAACATTTGACCTCGTATACATAGGAAAACGGTTACTTGGCACCCAATCAGTTATCCATGTTTCATTCATATTTGCCTTTCATCAATCGTGCACCACAAATCGTATTCTCTTGAAACCTTTTCCTTTTGATTCAGTTTTTACGACTTCCATTCTCCCCACTTGTGAGGTAGATGAAACATGAGTACCGCCATCGGCTTGTTTGTCTAGACCAACAATATCGACAATTCTTATTTCTTTAACAGACTCGGGAACTAGGTTGATTTTTGTTCTAATAAGATCACGATCAAATATCGCATCTTTTCGAGCTAGAAAAGAAACTTTAATAGGTCTATCTGCGGCGATTTCTTCATTGCATAGGTATTCGATCTCTTTCCCGAAATCTGTTGACATTTCTTCCATTTCGAAATCCATTCTTCCGGATAATGCATCCATATTTCCCCCAGTTACGACACGTTTCCATTTTTTCCACATAACACCGCAGAGGATGTGCATTGCAGTATGGGTGCGCATCATTTGACGCCTTCTTTCATCGTCGATTTCACCTTCAATACGTGTCCCCTTTGCGGGTATTGGACCAGCTAAGGTATGCCAAATTTTTTCACCGACGGTTCTCACATCAATCACGGAAGCTGCGCCATTTTCCCATAATAGGTGTCCGGTATCATGCGGTTGACCGCCACTAGTCGCGTAAAAAGCTGTTTTATCTAGTTCAATTCTTGATTCATCTACATCAGTAACAATCGCTTCAAAAGATCTAAGATCTGCATTATTTAAATAAAGCTTTTCTGTCATATCAATTTATTTCTTTTTTTCTGTATTTATTAAGACTCTTAATTCTCCTTTTACAACTTGCCATGTAAGTTGTTCAAGGCCAGTACCATCCGGAGGAAATATATTTTTTGAATCACATGAATTAAAAAAGTTGGAATTGTCGTAATCCCATTGTGCTATGCAAGAGTTAGCTTGCTCAGGTATTTGAGCAAGAAATGCAAACCAATCTGTTTGGGGATCGTTGCCTGCGTGAGTTATCCAGATAGGTCTTTCACGACCTAAAAGATCAGGGAATAGAACCGGACCGTTCGAGGAGATTTCATTTGCGAGATTACTTGCGTCAATTCCACGAAAATCATCGTCACCCAAGCGAATTTCTATTGAATCTGAATTTTTTGATATTGAGAGAAGGATAAATAAGCATGCTAAAGCAGCAACAATTCCAACAATACCGACAACAGTTGCCCGTACTGCGTTTACGCGGATTCCATGAGCTCTTGCCACTTTTTCCTTCCCTGGTTTGGGTCTTCTCTCTACTTTGCCTAGTATCACGGCCGTTTGCTATTGCAATAAATAATAATGAATTAACTACTTTTGAAAATATACAGGAGCTTAGATAAATGGATCTTTTTGAGTATCAAGGTAAAGAGTTTTTTGCCGAATACGGAATGCCCGTTTCACCGGGGAAATTAGCGCTTACAACTGAAGAAGCAGTGACTGCAGCTGAAAACTTGGGATGCCCAGTAATGGTAAAAGCACAAGTTCATACTGGAGGAAGGGGTAAAGCAGGCGGGGTTAAATTTGCAGCAAGCGTTGAAGAAGTATCAGAACACGCAAAAAATATTCTCGGGCTTGATATTAATGGACACATTGTTGAACGTCTTTGGATTGAAAAGGCTTCAGATATAGCAGATGAGTATTATGCTTCATTCACTCTAGACCGATCCGCAAAAAAACATTTGGGAATGCTTTCAGCAGAGGGAGGCGTGGAAATAGAAACTGTTGCTGAAGAGAACCCTGAAGCAATAGCCAGAATATGGGTGGACCCTGTTGAGGGACTTTCTGAAGGAAATTGTAGAAATTGGGTTAAAGAAGCGGCTTTACCTGAACAGGCCATTGAGGGTGCAGTAGAAATTCTTTTGAAACTCTATGAGGCTTATGTAGACGGGGATGCAGACCTTGTTGAAATTAACCCATTGATTCTGACCGAAGACGGAAGAGTCCATGTTTTGGACGCGAAGGTAACGTTGGACGGTAATTCAGTTTTTCGCCACGAGAATTATGAAGATTTTGATAAAACACAAACTAGGGATGAGCGCGAAACAGCCGCTCACTCAAAAGGTTTGCAGTACGTTGGATTAGAGGGAGAAGTTGGAGTTATTGCTAACGGTGCAGGTTTAGCAATGTCTACTGTTGATGTCGTTAACCAAGTGGGTGGTCGTCCAGCAAATTTCCTAGATATCGGTGGGGGTGCTAATGCTGATGTTATGACTGCTGCCTTAGAAGTGATTAATAATGATCCAGATGTTAGATCTATTTTTATTAACATTTTTGGGGGTATAACTCGAGGTGAAGAAATAGCTAACGGAATAATCGATGCTTTAGACAGAGTCGAAATGCGTTCGCCGATCGTAATTAGACTTGACGGAACAAATGCAGATGAGGGTCGGGCGATTCTTGAACCGCATTTATCACAAACATTGCAGGTGGCACCCACGATGTTGGATGGAGCTGAACAAGCAGTTGTTTTAGCGAAAGGAATGAATAACTAATGAGTATTTTTGTAAATTCAGAAACGAAAGTTATTTATCAGGGACTAACTGGAAGCCAAGGTAGGTATTACGGATTATTAAACAGGGACTATGGGACAAAGGTTGTCGCTGGTACAAATCCAAAAAAAGCTGGGAGTGATGTTGAAGGAATTCCAATCTTTGCGAGCGTGGCCGAAGCAGTTGAAGAAACAGGTGCAACAGCATCATGTATTTTTATTCCTGCTCCAGGAGTAAGAAGTGCCGTACTCGAAGCTGCCCAAGGTGGAGTCGATTTCATTGTTGCCATCACCGAAGGAGTGCCGGCTCACGATGAGGCTCTCTTCTACAACCAACTCCGTAAAGATTTCCCCAACGTCCAACTGTTGGGCCCTAATTGTCCGGGGATAATTTCGCCAGGAGAATGCAATATTGGCATCACAGCGGGCCACATAGCCCTTCCAGGTGGACCTGTAGGAATTGTAAGTAGATCTGGAACACTCACTTATCAAGCTCTACATGAACTTAAAGAGAAAGGTATTGGTTGTACAACCTGTGTCGGAATTGGTGGCGATCCGGTTCCAGGAACTTCCTTTATTGATTGTCTCGCTGCTTTTGAAGCAGATCCGGAAACCAAAGCAGTCATGATGATTGGTGAAATTGGAGGAAGCGCCGAAGAAGAAGCCGCAGAATTCATTTCAAATAATATGAGTAAACCTATTTCTGCTTACATAGCGGGAGTAACAGCACCACCTGGGAAAAAAATGGGTCACGCAGGCGCAATAGTTTCTGGAGGTAAAGGGACAGCGCAAGCCAAAATGGAAGCTCTTGAAGAAGCGGGTGTAAAAGTTGGTAACAACCCAACTGAAGCAGGCGACTTGATGGCAGAAATTGTTTCAAACCTCTGAAGATTCAAATGGTACGGTCATCCTATGCGCTTGGCCATTTTAGTCTCTGGGAAAGGGAGCATCCTTAAAGCTATTTTAGATTCAGGTATAGATATTTCTTTAGTAGTTGCCGATAGGGAATGTGAAGCTATAAAACTGTCATTAGACAGAGGTCTAGAAGTAGAACTTATTAAGCGATCAGATTTCGGTGAAAAATTTGACCGAGTTGAATATACGAATCAGTTAGTTGAGAGATTGCAAGTAGCTGACATTGAATTAATAGCAATGGCTGGGTTTGGAACTATTCTTGAAAAACCACTTTATGACGCTTATGCCGGCAAAGTACTAAATACTCACCCTTCATTGTTGCCAGCTTTCCCGGGTTGGAATGCTGTAGAAGAAGCGATTGTTGCTGAAGTTGAAAAAACAGGTTGCACAATCCACCAAGCAACACTCGAAGTTGACTCAGGTCCTATTTTGGCTCAAGAAACTGTGCCTATTCTTGAAGGAGACGATGTAGCTAGTCTGCATGAGAGAATAAAAATAATTGAACGTAAATTGTATGTGAGTGTAATTAAAAGAATTATGAATGAACCAGATTATGGTTAGGCGCGATAAAGGAGAAAAGTTGGATTCGCACCGTGCTTTGTTGTCTGTTTATGACAAAACTGGAATAGTTGATTTTGCAAGAAATCTTGTTGATCTCGGATGGGAAATAGTTTCATCTGGAGGAACAGCAAGTCATTTGGTTGAATCTGGAATCGAAGTGATTGAAGTCTCGGATGTCACGGGAGCACAAGAAATGCTTGGTGGTCGTGTGAAAACTATTCATCCGAATATTCATGGTGGAATTTTGGCAGACCGTTCAAAAAAAGAACATCTTGAAGAATTAAAAAATCGAGGTATTGAACTTATTGATTTAGTAGTTGTGAACCTTTATCCATTTGTGAAAGATCCCGGAGTTGAGCTGATAGATATAGGTGGTCCCACAATGGTCAGAGCAGCAGCGAAAAATTTTGACTCGGTTGGAATAGTGGTAGATCCCTCAAAGTATGAGTTCGTAATTGATGAGATAAGAAAAGAAGGGAGCCTTACAGCAAAGACCCGTCGTGATTTAGCCAGAGATGCTTTTGCCCATACCGCAGGATATGACTCGGAGATAGTTTCATGGTTTGATCAGGGACAAGAAGAATTGCCTAAGAGTTTTCATATATCAATTGAAAAAACTGGCGAACTTAGATACGGCGAAAACCCTCACCAAGTTGGCGCTAGATACCGCTTTTTTAACGAATCAAGTTGGTGGGACGAATCAACTGTTCACGGTGGGAAACCAATGTCATATCTAAATATTTTTGACACCGAAGCGGCGTGGAGAATTGTAAATCAACTAGACGATGAGCCATCTGCAGTAGTTGTAAAGCACGCGAATCCATGCGGAGCAGCCACCGCAAAAACAATCGAAGAAGCTTACAAAGCCGCACATGAATGTGATCCAGTCTCGGCATTTGGTGGAATAGTTGCTTTAAATCGTCCTGTCACTGTTGAAGTTAGTGAGCAGTTAGCCGATATTTTCACTGAAGTAGTAATAGCCCCATCGTATGAAGATAAAGCGATCAAAAAACTTAAAAAAAATTCAAACCTAAGAATCATAGAAGCCGCTTCACCCACGAGTTACAAATTTGAATTCCGAAATGTCGATGGTGGTTTATTAGTGCAAACTTCTGATACTCATCTAGGTGATCGTTCGGAATGGTCGGTTGTAACGGAAAGGCAGCCAAACGAATCTGAATGGATCGATCTTGAATTTGCCTGGAAAATCGTTGCCAGTGTTTCATCAAATGGAATAGTTCTGTCAAAAAATAGACAAGCAGTTGGAATTGGGGTTGGTCAACCCAACCGAAGAGATGCTGCGCGAATAGCGACTGAAAAAGCAGCAGGTAGAGCTTTAAGTGGAGCATGCGCTAGTGATGCTTTTTTCCCTTTCAGAGATGGTTTAGATGCAGCGATTGATGCTTCCGCCAGTGCTGTGATACAACCTGGTGGGTCTATGAGAGATGATGAGGTAATAGAAGCAGCTAATGAAGCGAACCTGGCAATGGTATTTACCGGCATTCGCCATTTTCGACATTAGGATGCTTGATTTTAATCAGGTATCGTTCATCAAATGGCAGCGCAATTGTTAGCAGGAGCACCAGTAGCTGATTCGGTTTTAGATGAAGTAAAAATACGTACCCGTGCATTAATAGAAAAAGGAATCAAACCTGGGCTTGGAACGATACTTGTTGGTGAAGATTCAGCAAGCGCAGGTTATGTAAGGAAAAAACACGAAACATGCGAAGCAGTTGGCCTTGCCTCACAACATATAGAGATTCCAAGTGATGCTTCCCCAAATGCCCTGTTAGATGCGGTGGATAGTTTCAATAAGGACCCAGAAGTACATGCCTACATTATTCAACACCCAGTTGCAGATGGATTCGATTTCAACACTGCTCTATCACTTATGAGTCCTGAGAAGGACGCTGATGGTCTTCATCCTGTTAATTTAGGAAAATTAGTACTACAAGAAACAGGCCCAGTTCCATGCACACCAGCTGGTATACAGGCAATGCTTGTTTATTATGGAATTGAGACATCAGGAAAACACGTAGTAGTAATTGGGAGAGGACCCACGCTTGGTCGTCCAATGGCATTGTTAATGTCATCAAAAGAAAAAGGAGCTAATGCGGCAGTGACGGTTGTCCATTCAGCAGTTCCGAATCTTTCAGAAATTACAAGTAAAGCAGATATTGTCATTGCGGCAGTAGGGATCCCTTCTTTTGTTACTCCTGAAATGGTTCGCCCTGGTTCTGTGGTAATCAGTGGAGGAATTTCATGGGAAGGGAAAAGATTACTTCCAGATGTGGATGAATCTGTCGAAGAAGTAGCTTCTTGGATAACCCCAAGGCTTGGCGGTGTAGGCCCAACCACAGTAGCTATGCTGCTTCGTAACACAGTAGAAGCAGCAGAACGAAAAATTCTTTAATTTTTTTTTAATTCCAACTCTTTAGATTCGAAAGAAGCCTTTGACCTCGATAAGGTCAATATATGGCTGAAAAAATAAAGATGGGTTCAAATGGAATCCTAGAAGTACCAGATGAACCAATTATTCCTTTTATAGAAGGCGACGGAACCGGAATAGATATATGGCCGGCCGCAAGGCATGTATTGGATGCAGCGGCCGCAAGGCACGGGCGAAAAGTTGAATGGATGGAAGTTCTCGCTGGGCAAAAAGCCTACGACGAAACAGGTGAGTGGCTTCCCCAAGAAACGATTGATGTATTCAATGAATATTTGATTGGAATAAAGGGACCATTAACTACACCTATCGGAGGTGGATTCAGAAGTTTGAATGTGGCCTTAAGGCAAATTCTCGATCTATACGTTTGCCTAAGACCAGTCAGATGGTTTCCGGGCGTTCCCTCACCAGTTAAAGCACCACATTTGGTCGACATGGTGATCTTCAGAGAAAACACCGAAGACATTTACGCGGGTCTTGAAACTGAAGCATTCTCTCCCGAAGCTAAAAGACTAAGAGAGTTGCTTTCAGAGAATTTTGGTTGGGAGATTCGAGAAGACTCTGGTATCGGAATAAAACCTGTATCTAAAACCGGTTCCCAACGCCTTCAAAGAGCAGCTCTTCAGTATGCAGTTGATAGGGGTCGTAACAGAGTTCACTGGGTTCATAAAGGAAATATCATGAAATTCACAGAAGGTGCTTTTCAAAAATGGGGCTATGAACTCGTTGAAGAAGAATTTAGTGAGCATGCGGTAGCTTGGGAAGATTGCGGAGGAGACTCAGGAGATAAAATCCTCGTTCAAGATGCGATTGCAGACATTGCTTTGCAACAAGTACTTACACGCCCAGACGAATTTGATGTGATAGCAACAATGAATCTCAATGGTGACTATTTATCTGACGCTTTAGCAGCGCAAGTTGGTGGGATTGGAATAGCGCCCGGAGCTAATGCGAATTATGTGACAGGGCACGGAATCTTTGAAGCGACTCATGGAACAGCTCCGAAGTACGCTGGGCAAGACAAAGTTAACCCATCTTCTGTTCTTCTTTCAGGAGTTCTAATGTTTGAACACATCGGCTGGAGAGAGGTAGCAGATGACATAGTCAAGGCTCTTGAGGCGACAATTGCTGACAAAGTTGTGACTTATGATTTTGCACGTCAAATGGAAGGCGCAACCGAAGTTAAGTGTTCAGAATTCGCACAAGCAATTGTTGACCGATTCTGAATCAGAACGCCAAACCATAAAAGTTGGAAAAGTTTCCAACGAAAATGGAGTTGCGAAGCGTTGGTTTAGATTAGTTTTCCGCTCGATCAAAGCACATCCGGTACCACACATAATAGGAATTTCAGCTGGAAACGTCTTCTCTTTAGTTGTTGTGGGTTTCACAATTGTTTTAGGCCGTGTAACCGACCGGGTTATCATCCCGGGTTTAGATGAAGGCGGAGTAGACGGCCGGACCATTCTAGGCGGGTTTATTGCAATCGTAATCGTTGGTTTTATAAGAGGTTTTTCAGTAATGCTGCGAAGATTTTTTAACTTCACAGCAGTGGAGAAGACCAAACAAACTTGGAGATTAGGGGTAATAGATCGCCTTTTAGACGCCCCTCGAGCTCATTACTGGTCAAGGTCCACTGGAGAATTATTAGCAAGAGTCGACACTGATGTTGAAACAGCGACCTCTGTATTAATGCCTTTGGCTTTTTCAATATCAGTCATTTCACTTATTTTGGTTTCTTTGATAAGTCTTTTGATAATTCATCCATTGTTCTTTGTCGTCGCACTATTACTTTTTCCTGCACTTGCGTTACTGCAAAGGTTTTACGTTCGAGCAGTTGAAACGCCTTCAAGGAAAGCTCAAGCACTTATAGGTGAAGTATCAGAGATAGCGCATGAAAGTCTTGATGGGATAATGGTCGTTAAGACAATCGGGAGACAAAAACAGGAATTAGATCGATTAGCAGAAAAGTCAGAACTTTTACGAGAAGAACGATTAAAAATCGGATGGCATAGAGCGGTTTTCTCCCCGCTTTTATATCACCTACCAAATTTAGGAATTCTAGTTTTACTAATGGTCGGCGCCCTGTTGGTTGACAACGGTGCGGTAACCGTCGGCGACACGGTTCAGTCAATGGCTCTATTTATGATTCTCACACTTCCAGTTCAAATACTTGGCTTTATGTTTCAAGAAATGCCTAGATCAGTTGTCGCTATGGACCGTTTAGATGAAATTTTTTCAATCGATACAGTTAAATACGCTGAAGAAGGAAAAGTTGAAAAACCCGTAGACGTAATTTTTGACAAAGTCGATTTTTCATACCCGACTGAAAATGAAGATCATACCGAACAAACCGTCTTAGAAAATTTCAATGAAAAAATCATCGAAGGTGAATCTGTGGCTTTAGTGGGGTCTACGGGATCAGGCAAGAGCACACTCGTAATGCTCATGTCAGGATTGATCGAACCAACATCTGGAAAAATAACTTTAGGAAATGCAAATGTTAGTGAACTAGGTCCAGATTTTGTTTCCAGTCATATAGCTACCGTTTTTCAAGAGACATTTCTTTTCGCTTTGAGTCTTCGTGAAAATTTGACATTAGATGAAAATGTTTCAGACTCAGATATTTATTCAGCACTTAAAGTTGCATCGGCATATGATTTCGTTTCCGAACTACCTCACGGAATTGACACGATAATTGGGGAACGAGGTGTAACTCTCTCGGGAGGTCAGCGTCAACGTATAGCTATTGCACGTGCTCTTTTGAGAAAACCTTCTGTTTTGGTTTTAGACGACTCTACTTCTGCGGTTGATCCAAAAGTTGAAGCAGAAATCCTACAAAATATAAAAACAGAAACTAATTGTTCCCTACTCGTTATTGCTCACCGTCTAGCAACCATTCGATTAGCGGAAAGAGTAATTTTTATTGATGATGGGAAAGTCTCTGCTTCAGGTTCTCACGATGAATTACTAAAAATCGATGATTACGCCAATCTCGTGAGCGCATACGAGGACATAAAGCTATGACATTTTTAGACGGGCACGATGCTATAGGAAAAGAATTCGAAACTGAGAATAAAGAATTAGAAGGAATTGAAGAGGTAGGTGCTCTTAAGGTTCTAAAGAGAGGCTTAAGAGCATCTCCGGAGTTGCGGGCGGGTATCTCATTAACAGCATTGATGGCTTTAGCAGTAGCAGGTGGAAAATTATTAGTACCACTAACAATCAAAGAGGTTCTAGACAGAGGCATCACAACAAATGGTGTAAATGTTAATTCAGTTTTGTTTTTTTCTTTTATCGCTATGTTTCTCTCAATCGCATCGATGGCTCTTGGTAGGGCAACGTATTACCGCTTGGCTAAAACAGCAGAAAATGTTTTGATGGGCTTGCGGGTACGGACATTTGAGCACCTACATAAATTAAGTATTGCCGATCATGTGGAAGCAAGAAAAGGTGCCTACACCGCAAGAGTAACAAGTGATGTCGAAACTCTCACACAATTCGCTCAGTGGGGTGCAATAGCTTGGATAATTAATTCCATCCAAATACTCGCGGTTTTGGTAATTATGATCGTTTACTCTTGGCACCTATCAATTGTCACCTTATTAGTTCACGCCCCTTTGTTTCCCGTTCTCAGATGGATGCAACGACGACAATTACGAGCTCATGATCGAGTCCGAAGTCGAGTATCTGACACACTTTCAGTAGTTTCAGAATCAATTCAGGGCGTCGATGTCGTTAGATCTTATGGATATCGGCAAAAAACGAGATCAAAATTACATCATGCCGTCGGTGACCAATACAAAGAGCAAATGGTTGCTCAAAAATATTTTTCGTTCGTATTGCCAATTACTGACATTATTGGAGTTGCTGCGATTGCATCAGTTGTTGGCGCAGGGGTTTATTGGGGTCCAGACTGGGGGGTTACTTCAGGTGAATTGATTGCCTTCGTGTTTTTGTCCAATCTTTTAGTAATGCCAATATCTGAATTAGGAGAAGTGCTTACTCAAACTCAGACTGCACTTGCAGGATGGTGGAAAGTATTAGAAGTTTTAGATAAAGAGATTGAAGTTGAAGAACCGAATCAAGGTTTGACTTTGCCTGAAAGCCCGCTTGACATAAAAGTTGAAGGAATTGATTTTTCTTATAGAACCGGGGGTTTGGTGCTCGACAAGGTAGACATCCATATACCTGCTGGAATTTCAGTAGCAGTTGTTGGTGAAACTGGTTCAGGAAAGACGACTTTTGCAAAACTACTCACCCGACTAGCGGATCCAACAAGTGGCCGGATTTTAATAAATGGTGAAGATCTTAGGGAAATAGATTCTGACCACAGGCACAGATCAATAAGAATGGTTCCACAAGATGGCTTTTTGTTTGATACAAGCGTGATAGAAAATGTTCGTTTCGGCAGAAACGACGCTCAGAGAATTGAAGCAGAAGAAGCTATCAGCGATTTAGGGTTATGGCCGTGGATAAATCAACTACCGGAAGGATTAGAAACACGTGTAGGTGAAAGAGGCGAAGCTCTCTCAGTAGGTGAAAGACAACTGGTAGCACTAGCCAGAGCGCAAGTAGCAAATCCAGGTTTATTGATTTTAGATGAAGCCACTTCTGCAATTGATCCAGAAACCGAACAGATGCTGGAAGCTACATTAGAGCGACTAGCACAAGGTCGTACAACGGTTAGTGTCGCCCATAGGATATCGACCGCTGAAAAAGCAGATTTAATTTTAGTTTTCGACAAAGGAAAAATAGTTGAAAAAGGAAAACATCAACACCTAGTTGACTTAGATGGAATTTATTCGAAGCTTTACGAGTCTTGGATCGGGAATACAAGAGAGGTGTGAAAAAGGTAACAAATCGATTTGATTATCATTTTTCACGCCAAATCCAGAATTTAGAAAGTATTCTCAGTTGGAAGTAAAAATATTTAAATGGAGTAGATCTTGAACCAGAATCCAATTCGAATAGCGGTAACGGGAGCTGCAGGCCAAATTGGTTACAGCCTCGTTTTTCGTATAGCTAGCGGCCAGCTTTGTGGCTCGAATCAGCCAGTAATCCTCCAACTGTTAGAGATACCGCCCGCAATGGGCGCATTAGAGGGTGTGGCTATGGAACTTGATGATTGCGCGTTTCCTTTGTTGAAACAAATAGAACTTTCGGATCAAGCAGACGAAGCTTTTAATGAAGCAAATATTGCTTTATTAGTTGGATCCCGGCCTAGAAGTAAAGGCATGGAACGCAAAGACCTGTTGGAAGCAAATGGTGAAATTTTTACCGGCCAAGGGGAGGCTTTGAACAAAAAGGCGGCAGACGACATACGTGTATTAGTAGTTGGTAATCCCGCAAACACTAATTGTCTTATAGCGATGAATAATGCACCTGATATTCCTAGGCACAGATTTACAGCTATGACTCGTTTAGATCACAACAGGGCAATTACCCAAGTTGCTCATAAGTTAGATATTGGAACGACAGAAATAACCAAAATGACCATTTGGGGAAATCATTCCGCTACTCAGTATCCGGACTTATTCAATTGTAAAATTTCTGATAAATCTGCTGCAGAGGTCATAGATGACCAGAATTGGTTAGAAGAAACCTTTATTCCTTCGGTTCAACAAAGAGGAGCAGCGATAATTGAAGCTCGCGGTGCTTCAAGCGCGGCGTCAGCTGCAAATGCCGCAATTGATCATGTCCGGGATTGGACCGATTCAACCCCCGAAAATGATTGGGTGTCTATGGCTGTGTGTTCTGACGGCAGTTATGGCGTTGAAGAAGGGCTAATTTCATCCTTTCCCGTTAAATGCTCTAATGGCAATTGGGAAATTGTTCAAGATCTTGAAATAGATGATTTTTCAAAAATAAAAATTGATGCTTCGGTAAAAGAATTATCTGAAGAACGAGACACTGTCTCTGACTTGAACTTAATTTAAAAAATTCTCATAGCCAGCTAACCGGATCTCCCTTTTTAACTAAGCAATCGTTTATTACAGATCCCGTGATACCGCCGCGCCAGGATGGCTTCAAAGCGTCACGGAGCCCCTCGGATACTTCATTCATGAGTTTGCATGGAACAGTCTCACCTGTTACTTCAATTTGAAGTTCGCCAATCTGGAGAATTTTTCCCATAGTTTCTTCAAGCGTCACGCCGCTTACAATAAAATTTGCTCTTCGTTCTTTAGGGTCAACGAATTCACCTATGCTTCTTGTTGCAGCTTCCCAGCTTTCTTTCGAAAGAACAGTCACTTGCCTGTCTGCATGAGGTTCTTTCGCAGAATCCCTGATACCTTCACCAGCTCTTACTTCTGCTTCGACAAGCGGAATCATTGGTTCACCATGATTTTGTTTCAACCAAATTTCTAATAATTCACCCATATGTAAAAGCTACTAGTGTTTTAAGAATTGGTAACCGTCGAATCGCGAATTGTTTCAAAGACATCATCTAGTTGTTCAAACATTTCTGAGGATTCAAGAAGCCTTCTTGGATCACCACCTATTTCCATATTTCCTTCAATTACAGCGTTCAAAGGATTTATTGTCCCTTCAAATAAAGAGGTTGCGGTAGGTCGATCGGTTTCAAACCAAACATCGGGTTCAAATTTACAATCCGCAGAAATTTCTATGTTGCCCTTATTTATTTGGATCTGCCAGCTAACAGATTCCTTATCAATAACTCTGTACTCGACAACAAGTTCAATGCCACTTATAGCATTTTCTAAACCCTTATGGGATTGGGCAGCATTGTTTAACTCTTCTATCCACTGATCCGAGAGATGTAAGATTTTTTCCACTGTTCAATCTTACGCTTACTCCGTAACAGACCTCCCCTGATCTTCCTAGTACTGTTAAATAATGGAAAAGATTGGCACTGGGCAAAAAACCTATGATTTTCAACCTGTTAGAGGACTTTGGAAGCGTTTAGAAGGCCCAGAAGATGTCCTTGATTTAATGGACACGGGAGTCGATGGAGTAATTGCGGTAATCAGAGACGCAGGTGCTACTTTCTTATCTCCGATTTTTGATGAGTTATCAGGAGTAATTTGCACAGGAGGAACAATTAGAAGCCATATCGGGATAGTTAGTCGTGAATTTCAAATCCCGGGTCTGATAGCAGCCGAATTTTCTAATGAACCTGAAAATGGGACTGAAATAATCCTTGACGGCACTGAAACTACGGGTTCAATTTATTTGGCTGATTGACATGAGTGAAACTTCAGAAGTAAACAGCTACATAAAATCAATAAATCCGATCTCAGCACGTTTGATGGCTGAACGAACTGGCTATTCATCCCAGCTGATTCCAGTTACTTCTTACGTAACAGTTTCGGCTATCGAAGCTTTTTTGAGGTATCCCGAAGCGATAAAAACTATAACTAGATCTATGAAACCAGAAGATATTGGCATGCAAGCACGAAAACCGGCGTGTCAAGCGAATTCAGTTTTTCTTTGGGGAGTGGCGAATTTTTGGCTGATAGGAAGAAACATAATGTCTTTGATCGACCAATCGCTTGATGATGTTTCAGATGCTTATACAGTCTTAGATTTTTGGGGACGTGTGTCCCGTTCTTATAGAGGTGGCGAGTTCCTACATTCTGCTGACAATAACAACAGGATAAATGTATTGGAATCGTCTCAATTAGAACTTTTTGAACAATCAATAAGTTCCGTTGATGAAGACAGACGAGTTTTAATAAGGCAATTAAATGCGACTTTAATCAATTATCTTTTTTTGCTTTACTTTGATACTCGCGTAGGTCACGGAGATACCGGACCATATAAATTAGCAGATGGCAGAACAATGATTGTCAGAGATTACTACAGACTTAGTAAAAGTGATTTCTGGTGGTCGGAAATTGCTTCAGATCTTCCTTATGAAAACTTGACGGCAATTTATGTTTTGGACCCGGAAGTTGAAGTTACTGTCACAGATTTTGGAACTTCTATTACAAAACCAGAAGATTATTTAAACCACTTGAACTCATTTGCAATTTTTGCAAATAAAAACGGAAAACTCGAACTAATAGACGATGATCAATTTGAAGCCTTTGTTGCAAAAGTAAAACAAATTCAAAAAACCCACTACCGAAATATTGTTTCTATGAGCCGGGATGAACGTATCAAGTGCGGAGCCTATGTTTATTTCACTTTTCTTCGTCCTTTTGCTCAAATAGCAGGAGTTGAAAAAGAAATAGACTGGGAGTGTCCACGTGACATTTCAAAAGATCTTTATCCCTTAGTAACTGCTGAAGTTGAACCCCCACAACAAGATCCCGATAATGACCCCTACCCTTATTATGAGGAGATTAATAAATGAGCGTTCCGACACCTGCCGATGAAAAGCGTCACGAAAAAGGGCCAGAAAGACTTTGGAGTGAATCTTGGTATATGGATTGGTTTGATGATGAAGGTAAAAATGGTGGGTATGTAAGACTCGCTGTCTGCTCAAATCTCAATGAATGCTGGTTTTGGTGCTGCATAGTAGGGCAAGATCAGAAGCCCGTTTTTATTATTGACCATGACGCTGCGATTCCTGACCCTCCAGGATTAGAGATTAGATCTACAGGTTTATGGGCAGACTTAGCAGTTGAAAGCCCACTTGAATATTTCAGCGTAGGCGTAGAAGCATTTGGAGTTGCCCTAGATGATCCTAGAGAAGCTTATGGAGACATGAGAGGTGAGAAGGTCCCAGTTGGAATAGATTTGGGGTGGGCAACTGATTCTCATGAAAATAAATCTGACGGTTCAGAGCCCTGGGCTTTCCATTATGACGTAACTACCCGATATGAAATTCCTTGCAGAGTTTCGGGTGAAGTGCAAGTAGGTGAAAAGAAATCTCAAATAGATGGGTGGGGTCAACGAGATCATTCGTGGGCAGAAAGAGATTGGTGGGATAAAGGCTGGACTTGGTTTTCCGGACGCTTTGAGGACGGGTCAAGATTTCACGCGGTTGCTGTAGAAGGACATGATTTAGGTATCGGGTATCACTCCTCTCCTGATGGTCTTATTGCAGAACATAGAATTGTTTCAAATCCACAATTAGGACCGGAAGGAATTCCAACTAACGGTCATGTAACACTTGGAGAAACAGTTATTGAATTCGAACCGATTGGATGGGCGCCCGTTCTTTTAACAGATCCCGATAATGGTCACATTTCACGTTTTCCACGTGGTTTGGTTTCTATACAAACTAATGATGGTCGAAAAGGCCACGCATGGATCGAATTTAACCAGCCACAGAAATAAGTCTGAATTACTGACTTTTAGTTTTAGTCGATTTTTTCGAGATTGAATCAATTATTAGGACAATTCCAAATGCTAATAACCCTAAAAGTAGAGGTGTTAGAAAGTTATTTGAATTAGGCCAATCAACGCCTGTTCCAGAGAGTACTTCATTTCCATCTTCGTTGATAACACCCACCCCGTTAGGCCAAGGCCAAAGAACTCTAGAGGATCCGAGCATTAACCCAATTAAACAAGATAGAACCATGTCTCTATAGTTATCTAATAAAAATTTTAAGAAAGTAGAAAAAACTGCGAGTCCAACGATTGCACCAAGCGAAAGCATAGAAAGCTTTTCAAAGTCTTGGTGATCAATAGCAGTTAGCACAGAAGCATAGTTCCCCATTATTAACAACAAGAACGCGCCGGACACCCCTGGTAGTATCCATGCGCAAATAGCGATGAATCCTGAAAGAAAAAAGATCCACGAGGAAGGATTTTCAAAAGCACTGGAACGTAAACCCAGCAGTGCGAAGAAAAGAACTGCCGTAGCTAATGAGAATATTATTTTTTGTGGATTCAAGACATCTATTAATGGAAAGGCAATAAACGCAGATGCTGCTACTAAACCAAAAAATAGACCTGCCATTGGTTCAGGATGTTCTTCAAGTAGTTCGACCATAAGTCCTGAAATCGAAACAATAGTTATGAGCATTCCTGCGATTACTGGAATTAGAAAAAGAAAATTTACTTTTCTGATTTGTTTTATAAATCCTGGAAAATCAGCTTTTAAAATTTTGCCTAAACTCAAAGCACAATTGCTTATATTTTCTAGAAGTTGTTCGTATATGCCAAGGACTAGAGCGATAGTTCCACCCGACACTCCAGGCACCACGTCGGCAATTCCCATAGCAATTCCTCTTAAGAGATTGCTAGTAAATTTTTTTAAACGTGAAAAGATTGATACGAAATTATTCATCGTTTTTGAAACTTGATAAAAAAGGCATTAAGGCATCGGTAATTTCTTTTGGAGCTCGAATAGGTTTCCCATCACGGTTAGTAATGGCTGCTCTGACACGTTGCGTAGCTACCACATCTGTTTCATCCATAATTTGTTGCCACCATACGGACGATGCTCTTCTTATTTCCAGAATTTCGGTTTCTATTGTGAGAAAAGAACCTGCCTCTACAGATTTCAGAAAGGCAGTTTCTATTTGCGAAACTACAAACCTAAAGTCATTTTTTTCAATTTGATGTAACCCTATGCCAGCATGTTCAAGCATTTCGATTCGTCCTGTCTCAAATAGTTGAATGTAGGCAGAGTGATTTAAATGGCCGTATGGATCTAACTCATAGAAACGAACTTTTACGTTATGACGATGTGGCACAAAGTTTACGTTAGTCCGACATCACGGTTCTTTGGTGGCGTTCTTAAACGAACGATATTTATATCGCTAGTTAAAAGGGTTACTATTTTCTACTCCGTCCACAGGAGGTATTCTTCCAGCTTTATACCAATAAACCCCGCTCAGTACTAGTAGACCCGGCCAGAATAAAACCGAACAGATGAGACCAGTTACAAAAAATGGCCAGAACCAAGTTTTCTGGTGATCAGGTCTTTTCCTGATATCCCAAAGCAGTTTTATCCAAAGAGCTACACATATCAAGTAGATAATTAGCAACTTAGTTACCTCCTCGCATGATAATAATTTTCATCATGTCATTCGATGTTAACTTGACTTTTATCAACGCTGACCAGACAGAGCACGGTTTTTGATCTTTGCTTTCATGTAGTCGCGATTCATAAAGGCAATAAAGTCGAGACTGATTTCTTTAGGGCATGCTTCGTGACACTCTCCGTGATTTGTGCAAGAACCAAAGAATTCCTCCATGGTTCCAACCATAGACTCAGTTCTTTTCCATCGTTCCGGCTGGCCTTGAGGCAGGGAGCTCATATGAGCAATTTTTGCAGAAGTAAATAACTGTGCGGCTGAGTTAGGACAAGCTGCGACACAGGCGCCGCATCCTATACAAGCAGCTGCATCAAACGCTTGATCTGCAGCCTCTTTTGGAACCGGGGTTAGATTTGCATCAGAAGCTGCGCCGGTATTAACGGATATATAACCCCCTGATTCAATAATTCGATCAAAAGGAGATCTATCAACAACTAGATCCCGTATTACCGGAAAGGAACCTGCTCTGAAAGGTTCAATAACTATCTCATCGCCGTCAGAAAATTCACGCATATGCAATTGGCAAGTAGTAGTTGCCTTTCTAGGCCCATGCGCTTGCCCGTTAATCATCACACCACAGGTGCCACAAATACCTTCTCTGCAATCACTTTCAATAGATACAGGTTCGTGCCCCTGATTATTTAAATCTTCGTTGAGAAGATCGATCATCTCTAGAAAAGAAGCTTCGGTTGTAACTTGTTGGGCGTATTCCTCAAAATGACCGTCTTTGTCAGGGCCTTCTTGTCGCCAAATTTTTAAATTAACAGTAATTACTTCTGACATTTTTATCTCACTTATAACTTCTCTGAGTTAGCGTCACATTTTCGAAATCGAGTTCCTCTACATGTCGAGTTTGTAAAGCACCCGTACCGTTCCATTCCCAAGCTGCTACATGGGCGAATTCCTCATCATCTCTTTGAGCTTCACCTTCAGGAGTTTGGTGTTCCTCTCTGAAGTGTCCACCGCAAGACTCTTCTCGTTTCAGAGCATCGTTCGCCATTAATTCAGCTAATTCGAAGAAATCTGAAACCCTTCCGGCTTTCTCCAAAGAAAGATTTAAAGTATCTGCGCTTCCCAAAACCCGCACATCGCTATAGAACTCTTCTTTTAAGGCTGAAATCTCAGAGATTGCTTTTTCTAAACCTTCTTTATTTCTGCTCATTCCTATATGGTCCCAAACAAGTCGTCCCAATTCCCTATGGAAATAATCGACCGAACGAGTGCCGTTAATTGAAAGCCATCTTGATGTTTCATCTTCTACAGCATTTATAGCATCTGTAAAAACTGGATCATCAGCTGAAACTGCGGGTTCACCGAGTTGATCAGCTAGGCCATCACCAATGGTGTAGGGAAGAACAAAATAGCCATCTGCTAAACCTTGCATTAAAGCGCTCGCACCTAAACGATTTGCCCCATGATCGGAGAAGTTAGCCTCACCTATTGCATAGAGACCGGGGATAGTTGTCATTAGGTTGTAGTCGACCCACACGCCACCCATTGTGTAATGAATTGCAGGGTAAATACGCATCGGTACTTCATATGGGTTTTCACCAGTAATGCTTTCGTACATATCGAAAAGATTTCCATATTTTGCAGAAATAGCGTCATGGCCGTCTCTTTCAACAGCTGCGGCAAAATCTAGATAGACACCATTTTTAAGTGGTCCGACGCCATGTCCTTGATCGACCACATTTTTAGCATTTCTGGAAGCAACATCTCTAGGAACTAAATTTCCAAAAGCTGGATATTTAGTTTCTAAATAATAATCCCGCTCGTTTTCGGGTATTTCATGAGCTGGTCTTGAATCGTCAAATGCGTCTGGAACCCATATACGTCCATCATTTCGAAGCGATTCCGACATCAAAGTCAGCTTTGATTGAAAGTCGTCACTCGCAGGAATACAAGTCGGGTGTATTTGTGTGTAACAAGGATT
>CEWB01051119.1_pt1 | contig 44021 bp, 42 predicted proteins | sample 530831 | NCBI WGS metagenome assembly CEWB01 (sample SAMEA2621013, study PRJEB7988) | marine metagenome | biome: marine biome (ENVO:00000447); feature: surface water layer (ENVO:00002042); material: "saline water (ENVO:00002010), including plankton (ENVO:xxxxxxxx)" | depth 5 m | reverse complement strand
AAAAGAAGAAGCTCCAGCTGCTGAAGTAAAAGAAGAAAAACCTAAAGATTCAGTCTCAGGTGATTCAGAAGAAATTAAAAAATCTTAAATTACTTAACTTTTTAATAAAGCCTCGAAAGAGGCTTTTTTTTTAATATATTTTAGGGATATAATGAATCATCTAGTCAATATAAGTTAACAATTTAATTATTTTAAATTTGAAAGATAAAAAGAATATTAAAGGCAATAAAATTACCGATGAATTTTTAGATAATTTATGGCTTGAGGATGGCTTGTCAAAAAATACATTAAATAGCTATAGATTTGATTTAGATTTATTTTCTTCTTGGATAGAAAAAAAATTAGAAAAAAATTTTTTAGAGATTTCTCAATCTGATATACAAGAATATCTAGCATTTAAATTTCCTACTTCAAAATCAAGGAGCATTTCAAGATTACTAGCTACATTAAGAAGATTTTATAAATATCTTTTACGAGAAAATAAAATAAGTATTGATCCTACTTTAGAGATTCAAAGTCCAAAAATTCCAAAATCATTACCAAAAAGTTTAAGTGAAGAAGATATTGAGTCACTTTTATCTGCTCCAAATCTTGAAACATCATCTGGATTGAGAGACAAGGCAATGCTGGAATTATTATATGCTTGTGGTTTACGTGTTTCTGAATTGGTAAATATTCTTTTAACTGAACTTAGCTTAACTGAAGGTGTTGTAAGAATTACTGGCAAAGGAAATAAAACAAGATTAGTTCCTATGGGTGAAGAAGCAGTTGATTGGATTAAAAAATATATTAATGAAAGTAGGAAAAATATTTTAAAAAAACAATCGTCAAAATATCTTTTTATAACAATAAGAGGAAAGGCGATGACAAGACAAGCATTTTGGTATTTGGTAAAAAGGTATTCAATTTTAGTAAAGATAAATAAACCTTTGTCACCACATATATTGAGACATGCTTTTGCTACTCATTTGATTAATCATGGAGCAGATTTAAGGGTTGTTCAAATGCTTTTAGGACATAGTGATATTTCAACAACTCAAATTTATACTCATGTTGCTAGGGAAAGGCTGAAAAATCTTCATGAATCACATCATCCTAGAGGTTAGTCGTTTTATCGTTCTAAAATGACTCCAACAAAATCTGTTTCAGGTAATATTTTTTGTTTTGAAATTTTTAGTCTAATTTTTTCAAATTGAAATTTTTCTTTTAATTTACTTATAATTTCCTCTCCAAAGTCTTCGAGAAGTATATGTTTATTATTTAAACCAATTTCTTTTATTTGAGATTCAATCAAAGCATAATCGATAGTTTTGGAGATATCATCGGATTTAAAAGTTTCATTTCCTTTAAGTTCAATATCAACATCAATAATTAGTTCCTGTGAAATCTCTCTTTCCCAATCTGGAACCCCGATTTTGGTATTTAATTTGAGACCATGCAGAAAAATATGATTTGTCATAAAGAATCTATTATTTTCAAATATAATGATTACTATGATAAATCAAATTTTTATTATTTCTAGTGCCTATTTAATAGGATCTTTATCTTTTGGAATTATTATCAGTAAATTCCTAAAGCTTAGAGATCCAAGGACTGTTGGATCAAAGAATCCTGGTGCAACAAATGTTCTAAGGATGGGAAATAAAGTTGCTGCAATTTTTACTTTATTAGGAGATATTTTGAAAGCCACAATAGTTGTAAGTATTGCAATAATTATGGATTTAAATGAATTAGAGATCATGCAAATATCATTAGCAGTTCTTTTGGGACATATGTATCCTATTTATTATAAATTTAAAGGTGGTAAGGGGGTTGCGACAGCTTTTGGAATTTTATTAGCAGTTAATTGGATATTGGCATTAATTGTAATTTGTATCTGGTTAGTTACTTTTTCTATATGGAGATATTCTTCACTAGCAGCAATTTTTGCATCGTTGTCAGTACCAATTTTTAGTTACATTTTAGATGATCAATTTTTTATTTTAACAATGAATTTAATAATTGCGACTTTAATTATTTTAAGACATCATTCAAATATTAAAAATTTAATTGCGGGAAAAGAGCCAAGTTTTAAAAACTAGATCAAATTTCAGATAGACGCCATCTTGGTTTCACAGAAAATTTATAGTTTTTCTTTGAAGATAGATGCGCTCTTAAATATCCAGCTAAAGCAATCATGGCACCATTATCTGTACAAAATTCTAATTTTGGAAAATAAACTTTAAAATTTTCTAATTCAGAGCGAAATGTTAATTTTTCTCTTAGTTTAGTATTTGCTCCAACTCCCCCAGATACCACTATATTTTTATATCCAGTTTCTTCAAGCCCCTTAATTGTTTTTTTTACTAACACATCAGTAATAGATTCCTGAAAAGCAAAGGCAATATTTGCTTTAATCTCATCTGTTAATTTTGATTGTTTTTTGACTAAAGTTAAGACTGCTGTTTTTAGACCACTAAAACTAAAATCTAGTCCATGACTATTTATTAATGGTCTAGGTAATTCAAATTCAAAATTTCCTTTTTTAGCTAGTCTAGATAATGCTGCTCCACCAGGATAATCCAATCCAAGAAGTTTGGCTGTTTTATCAAATGCTTCTCCTGCTGCATCATCCAGAGTATCTCCAATAATATTATATTCACCAATTTTTTTTACATCGATTAGTTGTGTATGGCCACCTGAAACTAAAAGTGCCAAGAAAGGAAAAGATGGTTTTTCAGTTTCCAGTAACGGGGCTAATATATGTCCTTCAAGATGATGAACTGGTATTGAAGGAATGTTTAAAGAATATGCCAATGCTTCCGCCAGAGAGCTTCCAACCAAAAGAGCACCTGAAAGTCCTGGACCAGATGTATAAGCAATAGCATCAATTGAATTAATTGAAGTAGAATTATTTTTAAGCAATTGATCAATTAATGGAATTACATATTTTATATGATCACGAGAAGCAAGTTCAGGAACTACTCCACCGTAAGATGAGTGAAGTTGAATTTGAGAATGTAAAGTATGACCTATCAGTCCTTTTTGTGAGTCATAAATAGCAATTCCTGTTTCATCACATGAACTTTCAATTCCAAGAACTAGCATTTATATTTTATTTTTCTCGTATATAGTTGAAAAAAATGAATATTAGCATTAAAATGGCACACTTTCATATTTTAGTAATAATATTTATTAAACTAAAATACAAATTTAAGAGATTATTAATGTCAACAGTAAAAGTAAAAGAAAACGAACCATTTGATGTAGCACTTAGAAGATTTAAAAGACTTGTTGAAAAAACAGGGTTGCTTAATGATTTACGTGCTAGAGAATTTTACGAAAAGCCAACTTGGGAACGTAAAAGAAAGGCTGCAGCTGCAGTTAAAAGACAATATAGACGTCTAAGAAATCAAATGTTACCCCCAAAACTTTTTTAATAAAGTGTCCTTAAAGAATCAAATTAATGACGACATGAAAACTGCTATGCGTAGTAAGGATACTCCACGACTTGGAGCTATAAGGCTTCTTTTATCTTCGATAAAACAAAAAGAAGTAGATGAGCGTATTGAGCTTACTGATGATAATATTATTTCAATAATTGATAAGATGCTAAAACAGCGAAGGGATTCAATACAAGCTTTTAAAAAGGCAAATCGTAATGATTTGGTTGAAAAAGAAGAGTTTGAGGTTAAAGTTCTTCAAGGCTATATGCCTAAGCAATTGTCAGATCAAGAAATAGAAGAATTTATTGTTAATGCTATTGAAACTAGTGGTGCAAATTCCATGAAAGACATGGGATCAATAATGAATATTCTTAAACCTAAACTTGCTGGTAAGGCTGATATGGCTGAAGTTTCAAAAAAAATTAAAGAAAAATTAATTTAACACTTTATATTTAATCTTAAATTGGCTAGGCATATTTATAAATATTGAGATAATATTTAGGAATGATTCCAGAATCTTTTATCCAAGAACTTTTAAGTAGAATAGACGTCGTTGATGTTATTGACAAAAGAATTCCGCTCAAAAAAGCTGGAGCAAATTTTGTAGCTTGTTGCCCATTCCATCAAGAAAAAACCCCTTCTTTTACTGTAAGTCCTTCAAAACAATTTTATCATTGTTTTGGTTGTGGAGAACATGGTTCAGCAATAAGTTTTTTAATTGAATATGAGGGTTTAAGTTTTGTCGAAGCAGTTAATGAACTTGCAAATTCAATTGGTTTAAAGGTGCCTAATGATGCTCCACCAAAACTAGAAAAAAATAGTGAATATACGAATTTAGAACACGCTATTAAAACTGCAAGTATTTTCTATCAAAAACAATTAAGAGAATCACCAGAAGCAATAAGTTATCTAAAAGCAAGAGGTTTGACAGGTCAAGTTGCTAAAGATTTTTCTATAGGATACGCCCCTAATGACTGGCAAAATTTAAAAAATGCTTTTAAAAATTATGAGGATGAGATTCTTATCAAATCTGGGCTAGTTGTTAAAAATGACAAAGGAAAATTTTATGATCGATTCCGTCATCGAATTATATTTCCTATTTATAGTGATAAAGGAAGTGTTATTGGTTTTGGAGGGAGAATAATAAATCCAGAGGATACACCTAAATATTATAATTCACCAGAAACAGCATTATTTCAAAAAAGCTATGAGCTATACGGATTATTAACATCAAGAAAATCTATTAGGGAAAAGGGATATGTATTGGTTGTTGAAGGTTATATGGACGTTGTTGGACTTGCTCAAAAAGGACTAAAAAATGTGGTAGCAACTCTAGGAACAGCTACTACCGCTTTTCATATAAAGAAATTAATACGTTATACCCAGGAAATTATATTTTGTTTTGATGGTGATGCTGCTGGTCGATCTGCAGCATGGAGAGCAATGAATAATTCTTTAGAATCAGTCACTGATAACATGCAATTAAAATTTTTATTTTTACCCGATGGTCATGATCCTGATTCATTTGTAAGAGAAAATTCAATTGATGAATTTGAGTTATTGGCAAAAGAAGCCATACCACTTACTGAATACATAATTAAATATTTAACGATAAATAATGATCTTGCAACTCAAGAAAAAAAAGTAAAGTTTTTAAATGAAATTGAACCAATATTTAAACAATTAACTGCACAAAAACTATCTCTATTATTTAAAAAAAGGATTTCAGAATTAATTAATCTTAATTTAGAAGAGATAAATCAAATTTTAAAAATAAAAAATACCTACCCTAAAAAAAATAGCTCAAAAATACCAGATCGACTTCCAATCAGTAGTATTAGAAAATTTTGTTTATTACTTATATTAAGGCCAGATTTAATTAAACAAGAAGATTCAGAGTTTTTTATTTCAGAAGATATAGATGATAAATTGGTATTGGCTATAATTGAAATGACAAAAAATAATGGAGATTATAATTCAGCTATGATTTTACATTTTTTAGAAACTAGGTTTGATAAGGAGTTGATAAAACAAATACATTTACAACTTTCAACATTTAACGATGAAATGGAAATGGATGATGAAATTAATGCCTTAAGAGTAAGCATTAAGAAACGTTATACTTCATTTGTGAATAAACAAAAATTAAATGAAACCACAAAAAAAAGCTTAGACTCACTTTCAGATGAAGAAAAAGAATTCTTAAAAAATATTGGTAAAGGATAACTAATTGATTATTAATGATTTTTAGAAACAGCGAATAAAAATCCAATTGATTTAAAATTGATACTCTGATAAAATTTCGAGTCCTAATATTGGTCAATAATATATTAAGTCATATTTATAACTAGAGGTAACCATGGCAAGACCTAGAAAAAACCCCGAAGATAAAAAAACAAAACGTGTTACGCGCGTAAAAAAACTTAAAGATCTATATCTTAAAGATGCAGTAAACAATCCTGCAGAAGCTGAAAAAAGAAGAGCACAATTGAAGGCTTTAATTATTCTAGGAAAAGAAAGAGGCTATTTAACTTATCCAGAGATTAATGATCACCTACCTGATGAGATTACTGAAAGCGATCAGGTTGAGGGAATCATTGGAATTATAAACGATATGGGCATTATGGTTTATGAGCAAGCCCCAGATGCAGAAGAATTATTAATGTCAGATGCTCCTCCTCCAGTTACTGATGAAGAAGCTGCTGAAGAAGCAGAACAAGCTCTTGCAACAGTTGATTCTGAATTTGGTCGAACAACAGATCCTGTTCGGATGTACATGAGAGAAATGGGAACTGTTGATTTATTAACTCGTGAAGGTGAAATTGAAATTGCAAAACGTATTGAAGATGGCCTTAAAAGTATGGTTCAAGCAATTTCAGCCTGTCCAGGAATTATTGATGACCTAATGACAATAGGTCAAAAAGTTAAAAAGGGAGAAATAGGCGTTGACGAGTTTGTTGATGGATTGATAGATATGGAGGCTGAAAAGGAGTTAGCCAAAGTAGAAGCTGCTTTGGAGCTTGAAGCATCAGAGGCAGAACAAGATGAAGATGATGATGAGAATGACACAGGTAAAGCAAGTGGCATGTCACCAGAAGATCTAGCTGAATTAAGTAATGAAGTGTTAAAGAGATTTGGAATTATTAAGCGGGCACATAATAAATTAGCTAATTTGCGCAGTAAGAATAAATGGATGGATGATCCTGAATATCAAAAACATCAAGAATCTATTCTTAAAGAGCTGATTAATTTTAGGTTTGCTTCTAAATTTGTGGAATTATTATGCGATAAAGTACGTACTTTTGTTGGACAGATTCGAGCTCATGAAAAGCAAATAATGGAGTTTTGCGTAGAAAATTCTAAAATGCCAAGAACTCATTTTGTGAAGACTTTTCCAAAGAATGAAACAAATTTAAAATGGCTTAAAGAACAATTGAAATTAGATAAACCCTACGTTGTCGAATTAGAAAAAAGAAAACATGATATTAAAGATCAGCAACAGAAATTGATTTCTTTAGAAAATGAGTGTGGTTTACCTATTAGCAATTTTAAAGAAATCAATAAAAAGATGACCTCTGGTGAGTTTAGAGCTAAAAGAGCTAAAAGAGAAATGATAGAAGCAAATTTAAGACTGGTTATCTCTATCGCTAAAAAATATACTAATCGTGGCCTACAGTTTCTTGATTTAATCCAAGAGGGCAATATAGGGCTGATGAAGGCTGTTGATAAGTTTGAATATCGAAGAGGATATAAGTTTTCGACATATGCAACCTGGTGGATTCGCCAAGCAATTACTCGTTCAATTGCAGATCAAGCTAGAACAATCAGAATACCAGTTCATATGATTGAGACCATAAATAAAATGAATCGAATTTCTAGACAAATTCTTCAAGCTACAGGACAAGAGCCAGAGCCCTCAGAATTAGCAGAAAAAATGGAAATGCCAGAAGAAAAAATTAGAAAGATTTTAAAAATTTCTAAAGAGCCAATTTCGATGGAAACTCCAATTGGTGATGATGAAGATTCACATTTAGGTGATTTTATAGAGGATGTTGGAACTTTAACTCCTGATGATGCAGCTGTATATGCGAGCTTAAGTAACGTGACTTCTGAAATTTTAGAGGGTTTAACCCCACGTGAGGCAAAAGTTCTAAGAATGAGATTTGGTATTGAAATGAATACTGACCATACTTTAGAAGAGGTTGGAAAGCAGTTTGATGTTACTCGAGAAAGAATACGTCAGATCGAAGCAAAAGCTCTTAGAAAATTGAGACATCCTACAAGATCGGAAAGACTAAAAAGTTTTTTAGAAGGTAAAGATTAATAGGGCCCATAGCTCAGTTGGTTAGAGCAGAGGACTCATAATCCTTTGGTCCCAGGTTCGAGTCCTGGTGGGCCCACCATATTTATTTAAAATCTTTTAATCTATAAATTATTCCTGACATATACCCATCTTGAATTTCCGTATTTACCGGTACAGTTGTAATTTTCTTGTATAGATTTGTTCTCTCAATAATTTTTGGAATATCTTTTTCTCCTGGCCATGGGACCATAGAAGTTACGATTATAGTTGGTCGATATTTTTTTATCATTTTCATGAGTTTATTTTCGTTGTAGTTATAACTTAAATACAATCCCCTTAAATAAGCTAATTCATAAGTTGGAGGGAGTAATCCAGTAAGTGGAAATAATGGTTGCCAATAACCACTTACAGCCATTGTTGAATCCTCTCTAGATAGCCCATAAACTTGAGCTGCTGTAATTAAATAATTGCTTCTTTTAATCATATTTTCACCACGAAATGAATCAGCAGCTGTTACCCATTGAAAAGCTTCAGATGGAAAAACTATTTTATTATTTAGAACTTCATTTACTTTTGGCAAAATAACTAAAGAGCCTACAATACCAATAGTTATTAATGATGATTTTTGGAATAATTTAGATTCTTTATTTTGTAAAAATCTCCATCCCATTGCAGATAGGCCTGCTAAGCCAGGAAGGCAACTAGCTAAGTGATATTCAAGACCAAATTTTAAAATAAATTCTAAAAATGGAATAAATGCAACTGCAATCCAAAAGAATAAACGATTAATATTTACTGTTTTTTTATCTGATAAATATAATTTACAAATATAAAAAATAGATATGAATGCCGTAATATAAATGAACCAATTAACTTTAAAAGTATACGCAGCCATTTTAAGGACTTTTGCAACTAGAACACTATTCCCCCAGATAAACCATTCAATTGCACCGCCAAAAGTATTGTAAGAATTAACTAAGGTAAGGAAGTTTTCTTTTTGAAGAAAGAGAATGTAACCTAAAACACTTAATCCAAGCAATGCAGAACCAATTATAAATTTGAAAAAATGCTTCCATCCATAACTTAAATGTATTGCTACTGCTGATAAAATAAAAAAGGGAAGGAATGGTTCTCTAAGCAAAATACCAAATGAAATTAATGCACCAATAAAGTAAAAAGATAAATTACTATCTTGAGTAGTTTTTTGCCAAATAAGTAAAGCACTAAAAAATGGAATATATGAGGCCCAAATGCTATGCATGTATCCATAACCTACATATTGAATATTATTCATCATTATTAAAAGTGGAGTAATCACTAATACTGTAAATATTAAACTTCCACTTTCTTTCAATATAACTTTGAATAATAGTATAGAAGCAATTATTGCTATTAAAGCATCAATTAGTCTTAAAAGTATAAATTGATTAACTTCAAGATTGTAAACCCAGTAAGTAAGAAGTTGATATAAGTGAAGAGGCATATTACCCTGCAAACCTTCTTTGTCATTTAGATATGCATGGATATATTGAGTTACATATGTGTATAAACCACCATCTGGATCAGGTAGTCCAGTAATAACTTGTAATCTTAAAAAGCCTGTTGTGAAAATTGCTACAACTATCGCAATAAAAATATGAAATATTTTTGAATTTGTTAAATTAATAAACATACTATTAATTATTCTAATACATTTAACTTAACGATAAGTAGCTAATATAAAAATATCTATAAATCATTTTTTTGCTAATTGAAAGTTTGAAGAATTCTTCTTTATTTAATAAATTTTGTTAGTATTGTATATAAGAGAGATTTTAATAGTAAAAATTTTCAAAAGTCGAGGAAAAAAATGAAAGTAGTTATTCTTGCAGGCGGTCTAGGTACACGAATTTCTGAAGAAACTGTCCTTAAACCTAAGCCAATGATAGAAATCGGAGGCTTACCAATTATTTGGCATGTAATGAAAATGTATTCTCATTATGGCATAAATGATTTTATTATTTGTTGTGGATATAAGGGTTATATGATTAAAGAATATTTTTCGAACTATTTTCTTCATACATCAGATGTAACTTTCGATTTTAAGTCTAACGAGCCTTATTATCATAAAACTAAAGCAGAGCCATGGAAGGTTACTTTAGTAGATACTGGCAATGAAACAATGACCGGAGGTAGGATTTCAAAAATTAAAAAATATTTGGAAGATGATGATACTTTTTGCTTAACTTATGGTGATGGTTTGGCAGATATAAACATAAGTGATTTAATTGAGTTTCATAAAAATCATAAGAGTTTAGCAACGATTACAGCTACAATTCCCCCTGGAAGATTTGGTTCACTATCATTAAATAAGAACAGCTACGTAGAAAAATTTACAGAGAAACCTAAAGGGGATAATTCCTATATAAATGGTGGTTTTTTTGTGCTTTCAAAACAAGTAATTGATTTAATAAAGGATGACAATACATTATGGGAAAAAGAGCCTTTAGAAAAGCTATCAAAAGATAAAAAATTAGTAGCATTTAAACATAACGGATTTTGGCAACCAATGGATACTCTAAGAGAAAAAAATTACTTAGAAGAATTATGGAATTCTGGGAAAGCTCCATGGAAAGTTTGGAATGGATAAAGAGTTTTGGAAAGGTAAAAAAGTTTTTGTAACTGGACACACTGGCTTTAAAGGCAGTTGGTTGTCAATGTGGTTAAATGAATTAGGTGCTAATGTAACAGGCTACTCTTTAAAACCAAAAACTAATCCGAGTTTATTTGAATCTTGTCAAATTGATAAAAAATTAGATTCATGCATTGGTGATGTCAGGAATTATGAAAATTTAAAAGATAAAATTATATCAATTAAACCTGATATAGTTTTTCATATGGCAGCACAAGCACTAGTTTTAGATTCGTATCAAAGTCCAGTTGAAACCTACCATACTAATTTAATGGGAACAGTTAATATTTTGAATGCTATAAGGGATGTACCTTCAATAAAAGCCTTCATTAATATAACAAGTGATAAATGTTATCAAAATAATATAAATTTAAAAGCTTTTAGAGAGACAGATCCATTGGGAGGATCCGATCCGTATAGTTCAAGTAAAGCATGTTCTGAATTAATTACAGCAGCGTATAGAACTTCTTTTTTTAAAGATAATATTGGAATAGCAACTGCTAGAGCTGGAAATGTTATAGGGGGAGGGGATTGGGCTTTAAATAGAATTATTCCAGATTTTATAAAAAAAATAGAAAAGGATCAGACATTATTAATAAGAAACCCCGATGCAACACGCCCATGGCAATTTGTCCTTGAACCGCTAAATGGGTATTTAATTTTAGCTGAAAAACTCTTTTTAAATAGTAAAGAATATTCAGAGTCTTGGAATTTTGGCCCTGATAATAACCAAAATAAATCAGTTAAATGGTTAGTTTCTAAATTTGATAAAGAATATGGAAAAACAAATAATTTTGAAATAAAAGTAAATGAGAACCAAAACCAAGAAGCAAAATATCTTGAATTAGATTGTTCTAAATCAATAAAAAGATTAAATTGGAAACCAAAGCTTAATATTGAGAAATGCATTTCAATGACATGTGCCTGGTATAAAAATTTTTATAGTAATGATAAAGATATGTATGAATTTAGTGTAGAGCAAATTAAACAATTTGAATTAGTGTAGAAAAATTATGGAAAATATTTCTTACGCAAAGACTGTATATGGCCAAGAGGAAATAGATGCTGTTATTAAATGTCTTAATGAATCAACTCAAATGGGAAATTATGCAAGAAAGTTTGAAAATAAAATTGCTAAATTATTCGATAAAAAAGAATGTTTGTATGTTAATTCTGGCTCATCAGCTTTATTTATTGGAATAGAATCTTATAACTTCCCAAAAGGAAGTGAGGTTATCACCCCAGTTCTTACTTTTGGAACTTCAGTTGGCTGTTTAATAAAAAATAGTTTAGTACCAGTTTTTGTTGATGTTGAACCATTAACTTACTGCATAGATATTCAAGAGATTGAAAAGAATATAAATAATAATACCGTTGCAATTTTAGCCCCAAACTTGATGGGTAATCTTTGTAATTGGCCTGAAATAAGAAAAATAGCTAATAAATATAATCTTATTGTTATTGAAGACTCAGCAGACACACTGGGTGCTAAAATTAATGGAAAGAGTTCCGGTTCTTTTTCAGATATGTCAATCACAAGCTTTTATGGCTCACACATAATAAATTGTGCAGGAAATGGGGGCGCACTTTTGTTAAATGATAAAAAAATAATTGATAAAGCAAAATTATTAAGGTCATGGGGTAGAAGTTCTTCATTATTTGATGAAAAAAGTGAAGCAATTGAAAATAGGTTTGATGTTAACTTAGATGGAATTGACTATGATGCTAAGTTTGTTTTTGAGTCAGTTGGTTACAATGTTGAAGGAAGTGAAATTGGGGCGGCTTTTGGGATGGAGCAATTAAAAAAATTACGAAGTAATATAAAAGTAAGAAGACAAAATTTTGATAGGCAATGTAATTTTTTTGTAAAGCACAAACAATATTTTAGTAATCCAATAGAAACTAAAAATGTGGATACTGCTTGGTTAGCGTTTCCAATACTTATAAATAAAAATGCGCCATTCACAAGAAAAGAATTTCAGATATATTTAGAAAAAAGGAAAATTCAAACAAGAGTAGTATTTACTGGAAATATTATAAGACAACCAATGATGAGAGAAACTGAATATAAAGTTTTAGATCAAGGGTATCCAAATGCTGATGCTGTAATGGAAAGAGGAGTTTTATTACCACTCCATCACGGTTTAACTGATAGCATGTTTGATAGGTTACATAAAACTATTGATGAATTTTTAGAAAGTCTTTGATGGCTAAAAAAATTAGAGTTGCTGATTATATTGCCCAACGCTCAGTTGAGATTGGAGTAAGACATGTCTTTCTTGTAACTGGTGGAGGTGCAATGCATTTAAATGATGCCCTTACTAGACATAAATCCTTAACCCCAGTTTTTTTTCATCATGAACAAGCTGCAGCAATGGCAGCCGAGAGTTATTATCGATTAATTAATAAAGTTACTGTTCTTAATGTTACATCCGGTCCAGGAGGTATTAATGCTCTTAATGGCGTTTATGGAGCATATACAGATTCATTACCAATTCTAGTAATTTCCGGTCAAGTAAAAAATGAAACTTATTTTAAAAATTATAAAACGAAGCTAAGACAGTTAGGTGACCAGGAGGTTGACATAACTTCAATGGTAAAATCTATAACAAAATATGCAATAACAATAAAGAATCCAAGCGACATAAAAATTATTCTGGATAAAGCTTTCTACTTTTTAGAAAATGGAAGACCTGGACCAGTTTGGATAGATATTCCTATTGATATTCAAGGCTCGCTTATAGATCCAAATAAATTAAAAAGTTTTGACGGTAATCTCAAAAAATTAATCAAAGACCCAGCTATTTCTGATAACACAAGACTTGAAATTTTAACTAAATCTAATTTAAAGCGTAAATCTTTAGATAAAGTTTTTGAGAAGTTAAAAAAATCAAGTAGGCCAGTCATTTTGGCGGGAACAGGTGTTCGTATTTCGAAAATGAACAAACAATTTTTAACATTGATAAATAAATTAAAAATTCCAGTCGTTACAGGCTGGAATGCTCATGATTTAATATCAAATGATAATAAATATTTTGCGGGTAAACCGGGAACAGTTGGAGATCGAGCAGGAAACTTTACTGTGCAAAATTCAGATCTTTTAATAATATTGGGGTGTAGATTAAATATAAGACAAATTAGTTATAATTGGAAAAAGTTTGCGCCTAAAGCTTTCAAAATAATGGTAGATATTGATCAAGCAGAGTTAGATAAGCCAACTTTAGAAATTAACCACAAGATTAAAATAGACCTTAATATTTTTATTCCTTTTTTTATTAAAAAGATCCAAGATTTAAATTATTTAAGCCCAAAAGAGCATAATAGATATCTTAAATGGTGTAAAGAACGGGTAATTAAATATCCAGTAGTACTTCCAGAATATTATAAACAAAAAAGTAAAAAAATTAATCCATATGTTTTTATTGATGAATTATTTAAGATTTTAAAAAAAGATGATGTGGTTATAACAGGTAATGGTTCAGCATGCGTTATGACTTTTCAAGCTGCTAAAATTAAACAAGGCCAACGTTTATATACAAATTCTGGTTCAGCATCTATGGGGTATGATTTGCCTGCCTCTATTGGAGCAGCTATTGCAAAAAAAGATGGCCGTATAATTTGTTTAGCTGGAGATGGAAGTCTGATGATGAATTTGCAAGAGCTTCAAACTATGCATGGATACAATTTACCAATTAAAGTTTTCGTACTTAACAATAACGGATATGTATCAATAAAACAAACACAAGAAGCATATTTTTCTGACAATGTCGCTGGTGTAGATCCTAAAAGTGGAGTCACAATTCCTGATTTTACAAAGCTTGGAAAAGCATTAAATATTTCAACTCTAAAGATTACTAAATTATCTAATTTATCCTCTAAAAATTTTATAAAGATGCTAAATAGCAATAAGCCATGTATTTTTGAAATAATTATTGATCCTAATCAAGCTTTTTCCCCAAAATTAACTTCAAGAAAATTAGATGATGGGACCATGATATCACCATCTTTAGATGATATGAGTCCCTTCTTAGACAGAGAAGAGCATTCCAAAAATATTTTATAGTTAAATGAATATAGTTAAATTAGTTGTTTTTGACTTAGATGGAACACTAGTAGATTCTGATAAAACAGTAATTAGAATTCTAAATACTATTCGTAAAGATTTAAATCTCCCATTTTTATATCAAAAAGATATTAATTTTCTTCTTAGTTTGGGAGGTGAAGAAATGATACAGGAGATTATAGGGACTCAAAATGATGCCAAGAAGTATTTAAAAATCTTTAGAAAGAGATATTTAGAAGATCCATTAATAAATGAGCAACTTTTTGATGGAGTAATTAATTATTTAAATTATCTTAAGAATAAGGATATTAAAATGGCAATTTTTACAAACAAGCCAAAAAATTTAACTATTAAAACACTTAAAAGACATAAAATTGATAATTTTTTTAGGTACATAATTACTGGAGATGATGTAATTCTAAAAAAACCAGCTTCAGAAGGACTTGAAAATTTAATTAAAATGTCTTTAATACCTCCAAAAAATATTATTATGATAGGCGATAGTATACTTGATCTTAAAGCTGCAAATTTGCTCTCTATTCCTTTTTTCTATCATGATGTATCATCTAATCAAGAAATAGTTAAAAGTAAAATAGTTAAAATATTTAATAATTTTAACGACTTAATAGACTGATAAAAATATGAATAAAACAGAAAAAGAGATGTTGGAGATTCTTATTAATTTAAGAAAAAGTGGCGCTGTTGCTGTTAAGGCAGAATTTGAGGCCGAGGGAACTAGAACAGAAGAACTTTTAAGATTAATAGACCTATCAAGAAGAGCAAATATAGGCATAGGTCTGAAGATAGGTGGATGTGAAGCAGTTCGTGATCTTATAGAGGCAAAACAATTCGGTGTTGATTATGTTATTGCTCCTATGGTTGAAACTCCTTATGCGATGGAGAAATATATTGAAGCAAAAAATAAAGTCTTTAATAAGGACGAAAGAGGTGATATTGGTTTTTTAGTTAATATTGAAACCCAAACTGGTTTTAATAATAGTGATGCAATGATTAAAATTGCAGCATCTAAAAACGGTATTAATGGAATTGTTTTTGGAAGAGTTGATTATGTTGGATCTCAAAATTTACCATTGGATAGTGTTAATGAAAATAACGTTACTGATAGCTGTATTAAAATAGCTAATAGTTGTAAAGAAAATAATTTAGATTTTGTAGTTGGTGGTGGAGTATCTGATATTTCAATAGAACCGTTAATATCAATAAAGGATAATCATTTAACAAGATTTGAAACAAGAAAAATAATTTTTCAAGCTAATGCATTAGATAAAAAAGAAATTAAAGAAGCGTTATTAAATGCAGTTCATTTTGAATTGCTATGGTTATTAAATAAAAGAAAATTTTATTCTCTAATAACTGGTGAAGATGATAAAAGACTCAAAATGTTAAATGATAGATGGAAGCTACTAAATAATTAGGAATAACATAAGTTTGTTATTATTAAATGAAATTAAAAAATACAAAATTCAATTGTAGATTGTGTGGCTCTTCTCGAGTTAAGTCTTTAATTGATCTTGATGGATTTCCAAAAGCAGCCCAACATTTTATTTCAAGTATTGATGATCCAGAACCTGATGATCCAATTACTCTAATGGTTTGTCAATGTGATGACTGCGGATTAATTCAGCTGAAAAATGATCCTGTTAGTTATTACAAGGATGTCATAACAGCTGCATCTTTATCTGAGAGTTCCAAAGATAATCTTGTTAATGAATGGCGCCCTTTTGTTAAAAAATACAAACTCGAAGGGAAAGATGCTATTGAAGTTGGTGCTGGAAAAGGCGATTTTCTTCAAGTTTTAGAAAAGTTAAATATAAATGCTTATGGCATAGAAAATTCTACTGAAAATATAAATGAATGTAATCAAAAAAATTTGAACGTAGATAATGCCTACTTAACAGAGCTCCTAGAAAATTTTTCTAAAAAATATTCTTTAGTTATATGTAACAATTTTTTAGAGCATCAACCTAAAACCAAAGAATTTATAAGTTGTTTACGTGATTTATTGATTGATGATGGGATAGTATATATTTCGGTTCCAAATGTGGATTATTTGTTAGAAAAAGCTTGCTTGTATGAATTTGTAGCAGATCATTTGGTTTATTTTACAGAACAAACATTGAGAAAAGCCATGGAAATGAATGGCTTTGATATTTTAGAGGCATATAAAAAAAATAATGGTAATGACCTTGTTGTTATCGCAAAACTCCAATCATCAGTTAATATTTCTGAAGCTAGAGAAACTGTATCAGAAATTATTGACTCAATAAAAAAAGAGGTTAATTCTTATAAAAATGTTGTTATTTGGAGTGCTGGCCATAGAGCACTTGCACTTATGGCAATGGCAAAATTAACAGAAATTGATTATGTAATTGATTCTGCAAATTTTAAACAAGGTAAGTTTACTCCAATACTGCATAAAAAAATAATTAGCCCAGAAGAATTTATTAATATTAAATGTGATTTACTGATTATTATGTTGCCAGGTAATTATGCAGAACAGGTCATAAGATTTGTTGAAGAAAATCAAATAACCTGTAAAGTTATAGTCTTTGAAGATAAAGCACTTTTAAATTAGGTAATTGGAGGCAAAAATGAGTGACTCAGAGGTAGTCGTAAGGCCTAGAATACATTCTGCAAAAAAAAGACCACTCGAAGAGTTAGTTCCTCTTAAAACTCCTATTTCAGCTCATGTTGACATTTCTAGTTTGTGTAATTATCGATGTAGTTTCTGTTTTCAAGCTGACACTCAAGGTATGAAAGATGTTGGCTTAAAAAGGGGATTCATGGAATTCTCAATGTTTAAAAAAATTGTTGATGATTTTAGAGAATTTCCAGAAAAAATAAAAAAAATTAAAATAGGCAATCATGGAGAACCTACATTACATCCTGAGGTGGTCAAAATGGTTGACTATGCAAGTAAAAGTAATACTGCAGATATTGTTGAAATGTTTACCAATGGTTCAAAATTAAATCCAGAATTAAATGCAGGGCTTGTTAAATCTGGACTCCAAAGAATCAATATATCTTTAGAAGGCTTATCTGATGAAAGATATCTTGCTGTAGCAGGCACAAAACAGGTTTTTCAAGAAATAATAGATGGTGTAAAAAGTTTATATGAAATAAAAAAAAGAGAAAAAAGTGAATTACAGATTTATGTGAAAATTGCTGACCAAGCCCATGCTCTTAAAGGAGATAAAGATATTAAATTTGTTCTCAGTGAAAAAGAAAGAAAGTTTTTTTTCGATACTTTCACACCAATCTGTGATGAGATATTCATAGAAAAAGTGGTTCCACAATGGGCTGATACTCAGTTAGATAAACAAAATGAAGTTAGTGAAACTGGTATGTACGGGCAAAAAATTAATCAATGGAAAGATTCTTGCCCATTTATTTTTATGTATCTTCATTTTAATTGTGACGGCACAGTAAGTCCATGCACACTAGACTGGCCAAGAAAAGTTGTTATTGGTGATATCAGTAAACAAAGTGTTTCAGAGATATGGAATGGAGACTCCTTAAGGGAACTTCAAGTTGCAATGTTAGCAGGTAAAAGAAAATGTGTAGACCTATGCGCAACTTGTTCGGCTCCAATGGTTTGTGTTGAAGAAGATTTAGATAATCATGTTGATTCTGTAATCAAAGCAATAGGCGGTGTTGAAGATTTAAATAATTTAGATAAAAATAGGTGGGTACAGCCTAAAAATGACGATGTAACTCCAATCAAAATTCATAGATAAATTTTATGAAATTATTAATAATTGGCGGTACAGGATTTATTGGTAGAAATCTTAAAAATTATTTTGAGAAAAAAATTGACATAAAAGTTTATGCGCCAACGAGACAGGAATTAGATCTTTTTGACGATAATTTATGTTTTGAATACATTAAGAAATTAAAGCCAGATATTGTAATTCATTCAGCGGTCGATATAACATCAGTAGAAAATACCCTAAAAGTTTTTTTCAATATTTATAATGCAAATGAACACTTTGGTCATATGATTCAGATAGGCTCTGGGGCTGAATATGATAAAAGAGCATATAAACCAAAAATGAAAGAGACGTTATTTAAAAATAGTATTCCTATTGATACATATGGCATAGGAAAATTTTGTATTGCAAATATTTTAGAAGATAGCAAAAATAAGAAAATAACAAATTTTAGGCTTTTTGGAATTTTTGGAAATTACGAAGATTACTCGAGACGATTTATTTCTAATAATATATGTAATTCTTTAGTTGGGCTTCCTGTTTCTTTAAATCGTAATATGTTATTTGATTTTATCTGGGTAGATGATTTTTGCAAATTTTTAGATAGTATTTTTGATAAAATACCTTTATCATCAATAAGTTATAATTTTTGTTCAGGCAATCCTGTATCATTATTAGAACTTGCACAAATAATTAATAAATTAATGAAAAATAGCGATGAAATTGTTATAAAAAACCCAGGGATGAATCCTGAATATTCAGGAGATCCATCAATGCTATTCAATGAAATTGGTAAATTTAGTTTTACACCTTTTGAGTCTTCAATAAGTAAACTAATTGAGTTTTATAAGAAAACTATGACTTCTGAGGATTTAGAAATTTTTAAAGGTAAAGCAATTGGATAATAGGAAAGAAATATTTAAATTTATTTCTAATAAAAAAGTTTTAATTTGGGGTGCTAGAATGACTGGCATTGGGGCCATGCGTCAGCTTAAAGAGAAGAAAGTTAATATTTTAGGTTTTGTCGATTCGGATAAAGCATTTGATGGCCAGTATTCGCAAGGATTAAAAGTTTATAATCCAAAAGAGTTAAAAAATATATTAAATGAACGGGAAGATGTTGTTATTTTAGTTGCTGTAGCTTTGAAAGAAGAAGAAATACTAAATCAACTCAATAAATTAAATATACCTGAAATACCAGTATTAAGCTTTCATGATGAAAATGCTCCTTATTATACTGTTGATATTTTAAGTTCATGTAATCTTAAGTGCGCTTCCTGCCCGCATAGCATAGAAGAAACTGACGTACCGAAGGGTTCAATGAGCCTCGATACCTTTAAATCAGTTTTTGATAAAATTATTAAAGAATCACCATCTATTTCACATATTAGCTTGTATAGTTGGGGGGAGCCGCTTCTTCATCCGTATTTAAATGAAATAATAGATTATGTGCATGAAAAAAATGTTGCAGTTGCTTTATCTAGTAATTTATCTATTAAATTTCGTTCAAGGCTTGATAAGATCATCCAAGCAAATCCTGATTATTTAAAAGTTTCATTATCTGGATTTTTTCCTGAAGCATATAATAATACGCATCAAGGTGGAGATATTGATTTAGTAAAGCTTAATCTAATTTTAATTAGAAAATTAATAGATAAATATAAAGCTAATACATTAGTAGATATAAATTATCATCTGTACAGAGATAATAGTGGAAATAATATTGATGAAATGGAGAAATTTGCTAAAGAATTAGGATTTGTTGTTTCTAAAACATATGCCCTTGTAATGCCTTTAGAAAGGGTTATTTCTCATTTGGAAGGAAAACCAGATTTGCAGACTAAAAAATTAGAAGATAATTTGTTAGTAACAATTGATGAAGGTATTAAAGCTTCATCTAAAATTCAACTTCCAAAAAATACATGTCCTTTTCGAGAAAATCAAATAAATATTAATGCTGATTTATCAGTACCTATATGTTGCACAGTATGGCAAAGAGATAAGAACGTAGTTGCAAACAATTTTTTAAAAAGTACCCTTAAGGAGATTAATAGTAACAAAAAGAACGTTGATTTATGTAATAAATGTATGAAATTAAGATTACCTGAATACAATATGGGTCTGAATAAGACTGGATGGGAAAACTATGCAAAACAAAAGACTATTACTGATTTAGGTTCAAAGGAAAAATTAAAAAAATCTATTAAGAGAATTTAAAAATAATGTTTATATTTGAAATAAGGTAAAAGTTGAGAAGATGAAAATTGATATTAAAGCGAATGATGTATGGATTTATGGTTTTGGGGCAGCAGGAAAATGGGCTTCAGATAATATCAATGCGTCGGTTAAAGGCTTTATAGATAGTGGCGCTGCAAAGCATGGAAAAAAATATAAAGATTTATTAGTTTATTCTCCTGAGGAAGCAAAAAAACAAATAAAATCAAGCGATTCAATTTTTGTAACAGTTTTAGATATTCAAGATGTTATCCCTATTATTGAAAATAAATTTGATAATAAATGGTTTGCATTGGGAGAATTCATTACAAATCAAAAAGCAGATTTAAATTTAACAGATGAGTCAGACGAGTTTATTGAATATACTTTAAAAGCTGCAGAATTATGCCATAAAAGTTTTTTAAAAAAAGATAATAAATTTTTACACAGTGTTGACATAGTTATTTCAGAAAAATGTACATTAAATTGTAAAGATTGTGCAAATTTGATGCAGTATTATGAAGATGCTAAAAATATAGATTTTGAAATGGTAGTAAGAGATTTCGAAAACTTAGTTTCAAAAATAGATCATATTTTTGAAGTTAGACTTATAGGTGGTGAGCCATTTGTTAATAAAGATATATATAAAATAATAGATTATTTTTTAGATTCAAATAAGATAACAAAGCTCGTGATTTATACAAATGCTACTATCCCTTTAAAAGGCGATCTAATGAAAAAATACGTGACTCCAAAATTAGTTTTTTCCATTACCGATTATGGAGCATTGTCTAAGAATACAAATAAAGTTATTGATTTATTGGAAGAAATGAATATTGCATATAGGGCCTTACCACCAAATAATTGGACTGACAGTGCTGTGATAAAGGACCAAAAGAGATCCGAAGATGGAATGATCGATATATTTGAAAGGTGTTGCGGTAAAAATTTATTTACAATTATGTATGGTAAATTATATAGATGCCCATTTGTATCAAATGCAGAAAGATTGCATGCAATCCCCTTTGATGATAAAAATGGAGTAAGCCTTGAGTCCTCAATAGAAGAAATCGTAGAATATACAAGCGGTATAAAATATTTGCCAGCCTGTAATTTTTGTAATGGAAGATCTCATGATGCTCCCGAAATTATTCCAGCAATTCAGGCAAAAGAAAAGCTACCATTTAAAAAATATATAAATATTACTTTAAAAGAATCATGAAACTTGGAATAGTTATAACCTCATTTAATAATCAAAATACTATTGAGAGTGCAATTGATTCAGCAGCAAAAATAAAAAAAAAAGTAAAGTTTTTATTGTTTTAGTTGATGATTTTTCAAGTGATTCAACAATTAAAATTGCAAAAAATTATAGAAAAAATAATCAAATAGATTTAATACATCGTAATAAAGAAAATCTAGGAGTATCTAATTGTCGAAATATTGGAATCAGACTATGCAAGAATACAGATTATGTAACTTTTTTAGATGGAGATGATATTCTTTATCCAAGTTTATCCAAGTTTATAAGTTATAAATATATATACGGTGATTTAGTAGCTCTAAAGTTTGATTTTTTGTTCCAAAAAAAAGTTACACAAAATAGTTTCTATAATATTGATAAGAAATTAGAAATAAAAGATATAAAAAAATATTTTTATAGATACTTAGATCGACCAAATCAAAATAATTTATTTACAACATGCTGGGCAAAACTTTATAAAACAAAATTATTATCAAATAAAAATTTATATTTTAATGAGGATTTACGTCTTTGTGAAGATACAGATTTTGTTTTTAGATTTTTGAAAATCTCAAAGAATATCCAGTATATTAATCATTCGATTTATAGACATTCATTAGGCTCTGGAAAGCAAAATTTAAAGAAAGCGACTTTTGGTGTAAATCTTGAGCTTGATCATCAAATATCTTTTTTGGTAGCTTTGGAAGCTTGTAAAAATTATCTTATTAAAAACGATGAAAATTTATCTAAGGTGGATAATAAATTAGATCAATGTATTGGAGCATATACAGTTATATATACTATAAGATCATGTATTCAAATAAATTCACTCTATAGTTTAAATAAAACTTATTTATTCTGGAAAGACTTCTATAAAAGAAAATTAATTTTAAATGCAATTAATAGCTATTCATATAAAAAATCTGGTGGAAGTTGGATTCTTCCATTTTTGATAAAAAGAAGATTATACTTTTTAGCCGTATTAATCGCATATTTCTTTGCAAAAAAAAGATATTTATAGAATGAAAGATATAAAAAATTTAATCATAGATTTAGAGAAATTTACTGATGACCCAAGTAAAAATTTACCAGACGACCTTTTTTATTTTATAGGAAGAATGACTCCATATATAAATGTTGATCTTTTAATAAAATGTCCAAAAAGAGGAGTCTTACTAACTTGGAGAGATGATAAATATTCTGGTAAGGGTTGGCACATTCCTGGAGGAATAATAAGATTTAGAGAAGAAATTAAAAAACGTATTTTAGAAGTAGGTTTTCAAGAATTAAATTTGAAAATTTTTGATTTTAATGGGCCACTTGCAGTAAATGAAATAATTATAAATGATCAAGTTGACAGATCACATTTCATATCTTTGTTATATGAATGTGAAATTGAAAAAGGTGAAATGGATAAATTAGTTACTAATTGTGATGAAGATCCAAATAAATCTTTTTTTCAAACAAAGCCAGATAACTTACTATCGTGGCACGAGATTTATAAGGATTTTTTTAATGAATATTAATTTATTAAGTAGTCAAAAATTTAGATATCTAGTTATCGGTTTTTATAATACTTTTTTTGGATATTTGATTTTTATTCTTCTTTTTTATTCTTTTGCCGAAATAGTAAATCATTCTTTATTATTAGGAATATGCCACTTGATTAGTTCTACAAATAATTTTTTCTTATATAGAGCTTTTGTGTTTAAAATAAGAAAAAACATGCTGAAGACTTATTTTAGATTTAATGTGGTTTATTTATTAATTTATTTAATAAATTTAGTATTGTTTTTAACTTTAACTAAAGTACTTAGTTGGAATATTTATTTATCACAAGGATTGATTGTAATATTGATTGCGATTTTAGGGTATATTTTAAATAAAAATTATTCATTTGCTGAAAATTTAATATTAAGTCAAGAAGAGAAGTAAATATGAAGAAAAAATTAATTAGCATTGTTACACCTTGTTTTAACGAGGAATCAAATGTTGAAAAACTATATATAGAGATTTCATCTATTATGAAATCTTTACCTTATTCTTACGAGTACATTTTTATAGATAACTTTTCATCAGATAATACAACCAAAATAATAAAAAAATTAGCAAAAAAAGATAAAAATCTAAAATTAATTGTAAATACAAGAAATTTTGGACACCTTAGATCTCCTCAACATGCAATTTTTCAAACTTCTGGTGATGCATGTATTCTAATTCATGCAGACTTACAAGATCCACCCTCATTAATTCGAAAATTCATAAAAGAATGGGAGGCAGGATATAAAATTGTTCTTGGGCAAAAAGCAAGTTCTGAAGAAAACAAATTTATCTTTTATTTAAGGAAAAAATATTATAATTTTATGAATAAAATTTCAGATACTCAAATTTTATCTAATTGCACTGGTTTTGGTTTGATGGATAAGGAAGTTGTCAATATTATGCGTGATATCGATGATCCTTATCCGTATTTAAGGGGATTGTTAGTAGAAATTGGATTTCCAATTGCATTGGTTCAATATACACAAAGACTTAGAAAAGGTGGTGGAAGTAAATCGAGTCTTTATTCTTTGTATGATTATGTTATGTTAGGCATTACTCAACATTCAAAATTACCATTAAGAATAATTACTATTTTTGGATTTATAGTTTCTTTTTTAAGCTTGATTGTCGCATTGTTCTTTTTAACTGCGAAGATTATTTTTTGGGATTCCTTTGTCGCAGGAAGTGCGCCAATGTTAATCGGCATATTCTTTTTTGGTTCTTTACAGGCATTTTTTATTGGAGTTCTCGGCGAATATATAGGTTCAATAAATACTAGGGTGAAAAAAATGCCTTTAGTTGTTGAATTGGAAAGAATAAATTTTTAAATTTTTCTACTCAAAGTCTTTTAATCTATAGATATCACCAGAAATACTTTTGTAATAAACTTCTGGGCTATAAGACACAATAGCTACTCTCTCATATAAATTAGTTCTTGCGATAGCTCTCGTTAAATTTTTAATTCCTGGTAACATCTGGCTAGTTGGAAAAATTATTGTAGGTTTTTCTTTTTTTAAAATATTCACCAATTTATCCTCATTCCAATTAATACTTTGATACAGCATTCTTAAGTCCATTAATTTGAATGTTGGAGGAAGTAGTCCAGTTAAAGGGTATAAAACTTGGGCAAAACCTGCTGTAGCAAGAGTTGAATTTTCTCTTGATAGATGTTTAATCATATCAGCTGCAATAAGATAATTTGATAGAACTATAGTTTCCATTTTACTGAAGTTATTTTCCGATAAATGATTATATGCATTACTTACTACATTTTTTTGTTTATAAACATTCATATTTATAGTTTTAATAAAATTTGGGAGCGATCCAAATATTGATAAGAAAATGAAACTTATCATGACATATTTTTTTATTAGTTTAGATTCATTTATACTCAAATATTTCCAACCCATTGCGGATATACCAGCAAGACCTGGTATACAATTTATAAAATGATAATCAAATCCAAGTTTTAATAAAGGCTCAACAATTGGAATAATTGCTAAGGTTGACCAAAAAATTAATCTTTTTATATTAATTAATTTTTTATTTTTAAAAATTAATTTCAAAATATATATAGTAGAAAAAAGAGATATTGTGATCCCAAACCAATATGCCTTGATAGCTATTAAGCCATTTTTAAAAAAGTTAGAAACTAAAAGTTCATCGGTAAGATCTTGCATTGCTCCTGCAAATCCTATGTATGATTCAATTATTATTAGAGGACTTGCACCTCCTCGGAGAATAATTAGTGCGAATAGCACAGAAAATCCTAATATCGCTGAACCAATAAGATATTTAAAAAATATTTTCAAACCGTAATTGAGAAGGATTGCAATTGCACCTACTAAATAAAAAAAGAGAAACGGTTCTCTTAATAAGACACCTAGAGTGACAAGACCACCTATTAAAAAGAATAAATATTGGTTTTGACTATTAGTCTTTTGCGAAATTAAGAGCGCCAAAAATAAAGGGACATAGGCAGCCCAAATACTATTTCTGAAACCATATAAAACAAAACTATGATTATTCATTACTAGTAATAGAGTTCCAACTAAAACTGTAGTAAATAAAATACTTCCACTTTCTTTTTCAATAATCTTGAAAAATAAAATAGAAGCAATAATTGCAAGGCATAAGTCAATCCAACGTAAAGCTACATATTGATTAACCTCCAAACTAAAAATCCAAGATGTCATTAGGGAATATAAAGCTACTGGATAGCCTGGTCCTATAGGTTCACCATTTGATAATTTTGTATAAAAGTATTGAGAAAAAAATGTATATAAACCGCCATCAGGTTCTGGTAAAAAAGTAATCCAATGAACTCTTAGAAAGCCTGTAGTTAATATTGCAATAATAATAGCAATAAAAGTACTTAAATTTTTTTGAGATAAACCGAGAATCATAAGCTTATTATAATCTGATATTAATCATTTTATTTACTCTAAATTAATAGAATTTTTGTAAAAAATTTAAAAACTATGTAGTTAATAAATATCATGATTTTAATCTAAATATGATTTTTTAGTTCCTAAGGTTAATTAATAAAGTTAAAATGAAGTATGGTTAAATTTATTTAATTTAAATTTTAATTTTAATTTTATTATTAGGAGTAATAAAAATGGCTTTAAAAGGAAGTAAGACAGAACAAAATTTAAAAGATGCTTTTGCAGGAGAATCTCAAGCAAATCGTAGATATCTATATTTCGCAGCAAAAGCAGATGTAGAAGGCTACAATGATGTTGCAGCTTTATTTCGCTCAACTGCAGAAGGGGAAACAGGTCATGCTCATGGTCATTTAGAGCATCTTGAAGAATGTGGGGACCCAGCAACAGGTTTACCAATTGGTACTACAGAAGAAAATCTAAGGGCTGCTGTAGCAGGTGAAACTCACGAATATACAGATATGTATCCTGGTATGGCAAAGACTGCAAGAGATGAAGGTTTCGATGAAGTTGCAGATTGGTTTGAAACTCTCGCAAAGGCAGAACGCTCTCATGCAAATAGATATGAAAAAGCATTAGGTGAATTAGTAGCTATGTAATAAAACCCGGGGTTTCCCCGGTTTTATTTTTTAAATATCTATGAATACCCCAAAAGAAGGTAATTTAGAGGCGCCTACCAGACATCCTATTGATTGGAAAAACCCAGATTATTTTAAAGAGGAATTACTCAATCAAGAATTAGAAAGAGTGTTTGATATATGTCACGGATGTAGAAGGTGCGTAAGCCTATGTCAATCGTTTCCAGTTTTGTTTGATTTGGTAGACGAATCAACTACGATGGAAGTTGATGGGGTTAAAAAAGAAGATTACACAAAAGTTGTTGATCAATGTTATATGTGTGATTTATGTTACATGACAAAATGTCCTTATGTTCCACCTCACGAATGGAATGTAGATTTTCCTCATTTAATGTTGAGAGCTAAGGCTATTAAATATAAAAAAGGGGAAGTAAAAATTAGAGATAAAGTACTTACAAGTACAGATAATGTAGGAAAATTTGCAGGAATACCAATTATCGCTCCAACTATAAATACTATTAATAAGGTAGGTATCATAAGAAAAGGTTTAGAAGTTGTTGCTGGAATTCACTCAAAAGCTTGGCTTCCTAAATTTGAGAGCAATACTCTAAGAAAGAAACTTAAAAATTATAAAAGTAATTTGATTGCAGAACCTGCAGGGAAGACTTCTGGAAAAGTTGCTTTATTTGCTACTTGTTTTATGAATAGAAATGAACCAGGTCCTGGCGTAGATTTAATTAAAGTTTTTGAACACAATAAAATTCCAGTTATGTTGACTGAAAAAGAAACTTGCTGCGCTATTCCAAAACTTGAGCTTGGAAATCTCGAGGCTGTAGAACAAGCTAAAGAAATTAATATTCCTATTTTAGCAAAGCTTGTTGATCAGGGATGGGATCTGACAGCTTTAATTCCCTCATGTATTTTAATGTTTAAGCAAGAACTTCCTTTAATGTTTCCCGATGATCAGGATGTTATGAAAGTTAAAAATGCATTTTATGATCCTTTCGAATATTTAATGCTTAGAAATAAGGAGGATAAATTTTTAACGGATTTTAAAGAAGGTTTAGGCAAAATTTCATATCATGCAGCATGTCATCAAAGAGTTCAAAATATTGGGCCAAAGACTAAAGAGACTCTATCTTTAATTCCTGAAACTCAGGTTGAAATTATTGAAAGATGTTCAGGTCATGATGGAACTTATGCAGTTAAAAAAGAAAGTCACGATTTTGCAGTTAAGCTTGTTAAACCTATAGTAAGAAAAATAAATGATGCAGATGCTGATCATTATGGAAGTGATTGCGCAATGGCTGGACACCATATTGGGCATATTATGAATAATGGAAAAAAACCCGAACATCCAATTACATTGCTTAGAAAAGCATATCAAATTTAAAATTAGGCCAAAAAATGTCACTCTTAAGTAAAAAAGATTTATTTAGTTTGGAAAAATATGCAGAAATTAGAAATGAGTTTCGAGCTAAAGTTATGAAACATAAAAAAAATAGACGTTTAGCTTTTAATGATCACGCAGTTCTTTATTTTGAAGACTCTCTTACAATGCAGTATCAAGTTCAAGAAATGTTGAGAATAGAAAAGATATTTGAGGCAGAGGGAATACAGCAAGAATTAGATGTTTATAATGAGCTTGTTCCAAACGGAACGAATTGGAAAGCAACTTTTATGATTGAGTATACAAATGTTGGTGAAAGAAAAAAAGCCTTATCAAAACTCATTGGAGTGGAGAAGTCGATTTGGGTCCAAGTTGAGGACAGTGAAAAAGTATATGCAATTGCTAATGAAGATATGGATCGTGAAACTGAAGATAAAACTTCTGCTGTTCATTTTACTCGGTTTGAATTAACCAAAGATATGATAACTAATATTAAAGTTGGATTACCAATAATCTTTGGTATCGACCATGATGAATATAAAACTGAAATAATAGTCCCACCTAAAGTTCAAAGATCTTTAATTGTTGATCTTAACTAAATAATGATAATAAAAGCCACTTTTAGGTGGATTTTATTATTCAAGATGCCACAAATACCATGAAGCAATTGAACGATAAGGCCTCCAAACTTTAGAAATATCGATAATATCTTTCGGAGAGATGATCGTATTTAATTGTTTAAATTTTTGATAATTTTTTCTAATAGCTAAGTCATTTTGAGGAATAATATCTAACCTACCAAGATTAAAAATCAGAATCATTTGTACTGTCCATTCCCCAATTCCTTTTATAGACGAAAACAATTTAATTATTTCATTATCAGTCATCTTAGTTATTTCTTTTGATGTTGGTAATTTTTTATTAATATTCATTGATGCAATTAGTAAAATTGTAGATAATTTATTTTTTGATAGCCCACATGATTTTATTTTAATAGGGGATTCTTTTAAAATATATGCATCTAGTGGAAATTGATTATCAAATATTTCTAAAAAGCGCTTAAGAATAGCATTTCCAGCTTTTGGATGTAATTGTTGAAAAATAACAGATTTTATTAGTGATTGATAGGGTTCTAAATTATTACTAATTTTTATGTCACATGGCCCTTTTCTTTTTACTAAATTTTTCCAGTCAGAATCTATTTTTGAAAGAAAGTCTGACGCTTCTTCATATTTTTGTTTATTACCAATTAATAGATTTTCCTGCATAGTCTATATATTTCCCTGAATTATTAATTGTCAATTTCTCAATTTGTTTAATCATTCCTTGAACACTTTCATGGGCATCAATCCAACCACCCATTCCACCCATATCTGTTCTTACCCAACCAGGATGTAAAGTAAGAGTTGCAATTCCATGATGTTTAATATCGTGACTTAGGCTTTGCATCATACTATTTAGTGCAGTTTTACTACTTCGATAAATATAAGATCCACCACTTGTATTGTCATCAATACTCCCCATTTTACTTGTTATAGAAACAACTTTTTTTAAATCACTATTTATAATTTGATTTAAAAAAGCTTCAACAATTTGATACGGTGCAATGGTATTAATTTTGAAACTTTCCAACCATTCATCATAGTTAATATTGCCAACTGTACTTGATCGATATATACCTGCATTATTGATTAGTACATCAATTTTTTTATCTTCTAATTGTTTTGATAGGCTCATAATATTTTTAATATTACCTACATCTAATTCATAGATTTCAATATTTTTTGATTCTTCTGCTAAAATTTTGAGATTTTTGGCTTGACTTATATTTCTACAACAAGCTAAAACATTAAAACCAGTTTCACTATATTGCTTAACAAACTCATACCCTAATCCTCTGTTCGCACCAGTCACTAAAATAGTATTCATGTAAAATTTCTCCTTGATTTAAATATAAACTTTATTTTTTTGTTTAGGTCTATAATAGGTGTTTAATAAATAGTATAGGTATGCTTATGAAAAATAAATATTTTTTATTTATTTTCTTTTTTTTGGCTTTTTCACTTAACGCTGAAGAGTTAGAAGAGTATTGCACTACAAGTTTAGCTGGTGGTAATTTTCATAAAACAGATTGTTCTATTAATGCAACTTTTGATGGAAAAAAGTATTGTTTTGGTAACAAAGATTCAAAATCTATTTTTCTAAAAGATCCAAAAACAACTTTATCAAAAGCAACATCTTTTTATAATAAAAATATGAGCAATACTAGAAACAAAATCTCACAAAAGATGGCTAATGAACTACTAGAAGATCCTGATTGTGATTTATCTAATCAAGATCTTGGATATTTAGATTTTAAGGGTAAGGATTTGACTCATTGTGTAATGATTAATACTAGTTTTTTTGGTTCAGATTTAAGGGGTGCTAACTTATCAGGAGGAAATTTACAAAGAGCATATTTAAATTTAGCTCGTCTTGAAGAAACTGATTTTACTGGAGCTAACTTAGCTGCAGCTACCATATTCCAACCTATTTTTGGTAAGACAATTTTTAAGGCCGCTAATCTAAGCAATGCTCGTTTAATTGGCACTCTTGGCAATGTTGATATGTCAGGTGCCATTATTAAGCAAGGTAGATTAGGTTTAGATGTTGGTAATCAGCCTATGGGACAAATGAAATTTGATTCATCAGGTGGAAATTTTATGAAAGCTGATTTTGAAGGAGCTGATCTTAATATAGCAAGTTTTATTTTTGGAGATTTACGAGAAGCTAATTTAAGAAATACTAATTTAAACCGAGCAGAGTTAGTTAAAGCTGACCTCAGAGGTGCTGATTTAACTGGTGCTGATTTAACTGATGCCGATGTAGATGGCGCTGATTTTGAAGGTGTGATCGGTTTATCTTCAGTCAAGGGATTTTCAACTGTCAAAGGTAAATGTCGTAATTGTGGTATGTAATTTATAAATTTAATCCAAAAAAAACACCCAAGTGGGTGTTTTTTTTTGAATTAAAGCTTTTAATTAACGGCTGATTTAAGTGCAGCACCTGCTTTAAATGATGGTACAGTACGTGCTGGAATATTAAGTGCAGCACCTGTTTGTGGATTTCGACCAGTTCTAGCTGCTCTTTTAGCAGTTTTGAATGTACCAAAACCAATTAATGTTACAGTATCACCCTTCTTTAATGCACCAGTAATTGAGTCTACTGTCGCATCTATTGCTCGACCTGCATCTGCTTTTGTTGATCCTGTTGCATTAGCAACTGCTTCAATTAGTTCACCTTTATTCATGCCGTTCCTCCAATAATTGAGATTTAATTTTATTAGTACACTATCTAAGTACTGCTGCTACTACCCTTTTTACTAGGTTGTCATTAACTTTGCCTTTTTTTATTTTTATTGTCAACAATAAATTTAACTTTATTTACTATACATATTAATTAAATTTATGGTATAGAATTTCGACTAATTTCACTTGATTACTGTTACAATATTCAAAATGACTAAAAATAAAAAACAACACGGTGGGTTAAGGATAGGCGCAGGACGAAAATTACGTAGTGGTATTTATGGAGAGTCTACAAAAGTAATAAGAGTTCCTACAAGTAAAGTTTCTGATATTAAAAAATATATAATTCAATTTCAAATTGATAATATTATTGATATTAGTAAGAGTAAGGCCTTATTAACTCATCAGCCTTTAGATTTATTTGATCATAAAGTTCCAGCTGGTTTTCCATCGCCAGCTGATGATTATAAAGAAAAAAAATTAGATTTAAATGAATATTTGATTAAACAAAAGGAAGCAACATTCTTTGTTAGGATCAAAGGTGATTCAATGATTGATGCAGGTATCCATGATAATGATATTGTGGTTGTAGATAAATCTCAGACAGCTTCTACCGGAGATATTATTTTAGCTTCTATTGATGGTGATTTTACTGTTAAATTATTATCTAGAAATAAATCTAAATATCGATTATTAGCAGCTAATGAAAAATATAAACCAATTGAAATTAATGAGTCAATGCAATTTGAGGTATGGGGAGTTGTAACTGGAGCAGTTAGGAAATTTAAATAAGATAATGATTGCACTAGTGGATGTAAATAATTTTTATGTAAGTTGTGAGAGATTATTTAATCCAAAATTATCAAATAAACCAATTATAGTTCTAAGTAATAATGATGGATGTGTTATTTCAAGAAGTAATGAAGCTAAATTATTAGGTATTAAGATGGGGGTACCATTATTTAAAGTAGAAAATATAATTAAGCTATCGGATATTATTGTCCTATCATCAAATTATCCACTGTATGAAGATATAAGTGCTCGCACAATGAGCTTATTATCGTATTTTTCAAATCAACAAGAAATTTATTCGATTGATGAATGTTTTCTAGATTTATCAGGCGATCAAGATACTTACGGGACAGGACAAAAAATAAAAAAACAATTATGGAAATATTTAGATATGCCAGTATGTATCGGTATAGCTTCGACGAAAACACTAGCAAAATTGGCAAATTATTGTGCGAAAAAACAATCTCAATGGTCTGGGGTGTGTGATTTATCTAAATTATCTGATATTAGAATTAATAGTATTATGTCTAAAATTAATGTTGATGAAGTGTGGGGTATTGGTATTAAAACTGCAAATAAACTTAAAGCTATAGGAATAAATTCAGTATTAGATTTAAAGAAATCTAACGCGATATATATAAAAAAGAAATTTAGTATAAGTATAGAAAAGATTATTTATGAGCTTAATAATATTATTTGTTTTCCTATTGATTCAAACAAACAGTTAAAAAAACAGATTATTGCTTCAAGGAGTTTTGGTTGCCCAATTTATAATTATGACTTATTAGTTGAGGCTATAACAACATTCACTTCTAGAGCCGCTTTGAAATCAAGACAGCAAAATACACTTGCAGGATATGTTGGTGTATTTATTAGCAGCAGTCCTTTCCAAAAAAAATCGAATTATTATCAGAACAATATTGGATTAAAACTTCCTTATCTAACAAATGATACAAATTTAATTTTATCTATGGCATTGAAAGCCTTAAAATTAATTTATAAACCTAATATTAATTATATTAAATGTGGAATTATTTTGTCAGGCCTAATAAATAAAAGTAGAGCTCAAGATTATTTATGGCCAATTAAAATTATTGAGCAATCTCGATTAACTCAAACTATCGACGCTATTAATATTAAATTTGAAAAACATAGCCTTCGATTTGCAACACAACCAATTGATCCAATTTGGAGAATGAAACAATCAAGAAAGAGTCAGTCTTTTACGACATCATGGAAGGAGCTTTTAATAGCTAATTAGATTCTGTAGGCATCTTGAAGGGATTGAGTTGAACAAAATTATCATTTTCTTTTAAAATAACTTTCCAGCCTTGAAAATAAAGCTCACTGATCGAAGGATTTAATTGAATTTTAAAAGGAGCTTCACCTCGGTGAGTTAACTTTGTACCTTCATTTAAATCATATTGTTTAAATTGACCTCGATTATCTATAGTACAGATAGATTGTTTTTTTAAAGAAATAATATGAAAATAAGTTGCAGGTTTTTCCGGATTTTTTCTTGTCCAAACCTTATCTATAGGAGCAGAGTTAATTGAGCATAAGAATTCTATTGGTAAAATTTTAGTTGTACTTTCAATTTTTTTAAGATTTTCTTTTACTTCTTTTTCAGAAAAACTTTCAGATATGGGCCCTGAGTTATCATTAATTATATTTTTTTCTTTTGAAATATTAGATTTAGGAGTAACAATTTCTAGATTAGGATCTTTAAAATCAGTATCAGTAATTTGAAAAATTATGAAGAGTAATATTAAGCAAAAAAATATTAAAATGAAGTGACTAGGAATTTTTTTAAGTTTTGATAAGATAGAGAACTTATTATCATCCACATATATTTCTTGACTTTCTTCTTCAATTATTTCTTTTTTAGTTGGAATTTCTTCTGGAAAAACTTTTTCTAAATCGATCCCTAAAAAATTGCAGTATCTTTTTAAAGCAAGATTTTTAAAATGTGGGGTCGCAAATCCATTTTCAAGATCATTTTCTAGTGATTTAACTTGATCAAGACTTAATGTTAATTGAGAAGCAATATTTTCAAGTGAAAATTTTTGTTTCTTTCTTTCCTGAGAGAGAATTTTATGATTGTATTTAAAAGTATTATTTTTATCCATTATTTTTAAAATAATCTAAACATGATTATTGCTACAAATGTAGGGGGAAGTGCCCCTAAAAGTAACCCTATAGGGTTAACACTCTTTTCAGAGAAATTATTACGTAAAATTGCAATTCCTGCAGGATTTGGTGCATTAGCAATTACAGTTAAACCACCACCAGTCACCGCTCCCGCTACAAGTGCTATTTTGAATTCTTCTGTTAAACCTTCAACTAGAGAACCTAAATAGGTTAGTGCAGCATTATCAGTAAATGCAGTTAGAATTGTAGCTCCAAAATAAACTGTTGTAGAATCCATTGTCATTAAAGTTGGCTCTAGCCACCATTGTTGGGCTCCTCCTAAAACAACCAAGCCAGCAAGAAAAAAAGCAACTAATAAAGCTTCATTTAATATTAAATCATTTTGATGATCTTTATAAGCTGAAACATACCCTAGGAAAAATAAGAAAAGAGCCATAAATATTGCTGAATGATGAGCGAAAATTACAACATTTATAAGAAAAAATAAATGAACTAAAGTTACTAAAAAAGGAACAGGGGCCCCACTTTCATTTTCTTTAAAAACTATATCTTTAAAACTCTCTTTAAAGATGAAGATTATCCCAATTGTATTAATTAAAACTGCTATTGAAGAACGCCAACCAAAATTTGATAGCATAAACCATATATCCCAATTCCATGTGTTACTGACCATTAAAACTGGAGGTGCAGCATAAGGAGTAAGAGTGCCTCCAATTGAAATATTTACGAATAATACACCTAGTGTTGCATATTTAAATTTTGTAGAAGTCTCATTTCCAAAATAATTTTTACTTAATAACATTGCAGCTAATGTCATTGCAGCTGGCTCAGTTATAAAAGAACCCAAAATAGGGACAAAACTTAATAAAAGGAAATAGATAGAAATTTCTTTTTTGATAGGTATAACTTTTGCTAAAGTTAAAACTATTTGTTCAACGAATTCAAGAATGGGTCTTGTAGCAGCAATTACCATAATTACAAAAACAAACATTGGTTCAGTAAAATTCCTAGATTCTACGTACATAACTGCTGAATCTTTACCATCAATACCAAACATAAATAAAACTAGAATCATCGCCCAAAATCCAAATACAATTTCTACTTCCCCTAATAAATGGAGTATTCCTGAATATTTTGGATTAGTTAATGCAAGATGATGAAAGTATTTAGTTGAAAAAGTATGGATAATTGCAACTGCAAATAAAGTTGCAGCAATAAAGTTCATAAAATTTGGATTAAACATATTAAAGGTTGGAATAAAAAATTTGTTAATAAAATAACTTATTTTAACATTTAAGATAAAAACCTTGTTCTTTTATTTCTAGGAATATGTTTTAATTCTTAGATAATTAATTAAAAAATGATTAGAATGAAACAACTCCCTTCTCAAAAAACCCAAGAACTAATGATGCTTCATCAGCAAGGGAATATAAAAGCAGCTGGTGAAATGGCAAAAAAATTAATTAAAGATTACCCAAAAGAATTATTACTTCATAATATTCTGGGAGTTTATGAAGAAACAGAAGGAAACTTAAATGCAGCGGCAAAATCTTATCAAAATGCGTTAAATATTAATCAAAATATACCTGAGTTACAATTTAATTTAGGAGCTATTTTAGATGCTTTAGATGATAATGATGGTGCAATAGAGCATTATCAAAAGGCAATTAAACTTAACCCCAGTTTTACAGAGGCTTTTTTTAATTTAGGTATTACATATCAAAGACAATCTAATTATGATTTAGCGATTAAATCATATGAAAAAGCAATTAGCTTTCAACCTGGATTTTATGAAGCTATAGGTAATATTGGCACAATCAAACAACTTCAGGGAAATTTAGAAGAAGCAATCACTTTTTTTAAAAAGTCATTAACAATTTTTGAGCACGGAAGAGGACATTACAATATTGCTGGAGCATACAGAAACTTAGGAAATTTATCCTTATCTATCAAACACTATAAAAAGGCAATTGAGATTAGTTCAGGTGAGCCGGAATTTTATTCAGATTTAGGAGATGCCTTATGGCATGATGGTAAAATCGAAGAAGCTGATCGTTTTTTAAGGATGGCTGTAGATATAGATTCCTCACATCAAAAATCGAATTATCAATTAGGTGTTTACTTGTATGATAATAAAGCTTTTATAGAGGCGATAAAATACTTTGAATCCGCCCAAATCGGAGATTCAGAGGAAAGAATTTTATATTGTTTATATAAGCTTAAGGAATTTGATCAATTTAAAGAGAAATTAGCAGGTTTAATTACAAAAAAAAATTGTTCTCCTTTTTTGGCTACACTCTCAGCTCACTATGCTCAGAACTTTAAAATAGAAGATCTTTATAATTTTTGTCCCTCTCCGCTAGACTTTGTTTGTCATGAACAAATTCCAGAATTAGTAAAAAATAATCAGCAACTTATAAAAGATTTGATAAATGATATTGATAATGCTGATATTGGACAAAGAAAACAATCTAGGCTAACAGCTGGTATTCAATCCTCTGGTAATTTATTTAAAAGAGAAGAAATCTCTTTTAATAAGTTAGCAGAGGCTTTAAAGAAAATAATTAAAAAATATTTTTTAAAATATAAAAATGAAGATAACGAATTTATTAAGTCATTTCCAAAAAATATTCTTTTTAGCAGTGCATGGTATGTAAGGATGCAATCAGGAGGACATTTAACTTCCCATATCCATGAGGAAGGTTGGATTAGTGGAGCGGTTTATTTAGTGGTTCCAAAAGATTCTGGACCAGACAAACAAGAGGGCGCTATTGAGTTAAGTAGTGATGGAGATGAATATCCTCGATTACATAATGAGTTTGAAAAAAAAGTAATTTTACCAAATGAAGGAGATGTTATTTTTTTCCCTTCTTCTGTGTTTCACAGAACAATACCTTTTAATTCAAAAGAAGAAAGAATTTGTATTGCATTTGATGTAAAACCTAAATTTAGGTAATAATAGACTTTATGACTGGCCAAAAAGAAATAAAAATAAGTGATATAGACAATCTTATCTCTAAAGGGCAATTCAAAGAAGCTTTAACTATTCTCGATAACTTATCTCAAAGCAAACCAAATAATCCAGACCTTTTCCTAATGGGTGGAAATTGTTATGGAGCAATGCAGTCTTTTGAACAAGCTATTTTATGTTATCAAGAAGCAATTAAACTTAAACCTGATTTTTCGGAAGCACACAATAATATTTCGGTTTATCTTAAAGAAATAGGTGAGCTTGAAAAGGCGCTTTTACATGCTAAAAAATCAGTTAAATTTAAACCTGATTTTGCTCCAGCGCATAATAATCTTGGTGTTTGTTTGTATGAATTAGGAAGACCAAAAGAAGCAGAATCATCTTATAAAAGAGCAATTGCACTTGAACCTAATTATGCTGATGCACATAATAATATAGGTAATATTTATAAAGATTCTGGGCAGGTTGATGAGGCCATTTCAAGTTATAAAAAAGCAATTGAAATTAATCCTAATTGTTCTGGGGCATATGATAGTCTTGGCGCAACTTACAGTGAACTAGGAAGAAATGAGGAGGCTAACGCCTTTTACGGAAAGGCAAGGGGTTCCAACAAAGATTTCGAGCAAGGTTTATCTTTATTTGGAGATGCAAATTTTACTGAGGCCACTAAATTTTTTGAAAAATCTCAACATGCAGATTGGAAAGCTAAAACCCTAGAAAGTCATTACAGAGCCGAAGAGTATGATTTATTTAAAGAAAAGTTAATTAATTTTACAAAGAATGAACCACATATTGCAAGAACAATAGCAGCATTATCTGCGCATTATGCTCAAAATTTAAAAACAGATGACCCGTATAATTTTTGTCCAAATCCATTAAATTTTGTTTGCCATGAAAAAATACCAGAATTGACAGAAAACAATAATCAACTTACTAATGAACTTATAAAAGATATAAAGACTGCTGGTGTTTTAAAAAGAGAATATCAATATTTGTCTCATGGTACTGCTTTAGAACAGTCAGGCGGCCATTTATTTAAAAGATCAGAAAAATCTCTTAAAAAATTATCTACGGCACTCATAAAAACAATTAAAAGATATTATCTACGCTATCAAAATGAAAAAAATGAATTTATTCTTTCATTCCCAAAAAAAATTACTTTCAGCAGTGCATGGTCTATTGAAATGAAAACAGGTGGACATTTAAGTGCTCACAATCATCCAGAGGGCTGGATAAGCGGAGCCCTTTATTTGGCAATTCCCAAAGAAAATGGAGAAGATGGTCAAGAAGGTGCGATTGAGTTAAGTGCAGATTTTCACCAATATCCCAAGCTTCATAATGAATTCGATAAAAAATTAATTTTACCTGAAGTAGGTGATGTTGTTTTCTTTCCATCTAATCTTTATCATCGAACAGTTCCGTTTAAATCAAACGAAGAACGAATTTGTATAGCATTTGATGTTAAGCATGATGTTAAAAATTTTGGGAGTAATATCGGAAGCTAACTCTAACTTATTAGGTTTATTTAAAAGTTTTTAGGTAAGGTATTTATGGTTAATTATCTTCAAGCAACACAATCAGAGTTAAATAATTTTAATAATCTTTTTTCGAAAAAAGATCATAAAGAAGCTTTAGCTGAGCTTGATTTACTAACTCAAAAATATCCAAATGATCCTAATCTTTTCTTATTCGGTGGGAATTGTTACGTTGAAATGGGGCATTTTAATCAAGCTATTTTATGTTATGAAGAAGCAATAAAATTAAATCCAGATCTTGTTGATGCTCATAACAATATGGGTATATGTTTAAAAGAGATTGGTGAAATTGAAAAGGCTGTAATAAGTTTTAAAAATGCGCTAAAACTTAAACCAGATTATGCAATGGCGCACAATAATCTCGGAATATGTTTATATGACCTATCACAATCAAAAGAGGCTCAATTATGCTATAAGCGAGCTATTAAGTTAAAACCAGATTATGCAGAACCTCATAGCAATCTTGGAAATATTCTAAAAGATTTGGGTAATGTCGATGAGGCTATTTTAAGTTATCAAAAAGCAATTAAATTGAATCCAGACTTTATTGATGCATACAATAATCTTGGGTCAATTTTTAACGAACTTGGACGAAACGAAGAAGCGGTTAAATGCTGGGGTATTGCGAGAGGCGGTAACAAGGACTATGAAAAAGGACTTGAAATGCTTGAAAAGAAAAATTTTTCAGAAGCAATCAAAAATTTTGAAATCTCCAACTTCGGAGATTGGCAAGAAAAAGTTTTAGAGTGTCACTACAGAGCAAAAGAATTCGATAAGTTTAAAGAAAAATTACCAAAAGTTTTTAATGGTCGAAGACATAATATTAGACGTTTAGCTTCTATTTCAGCAAATTATGCGCAAAATTTTAAAATAAAAGATCCCTATAATTTTTGTCCCTCCCCTTTAGATTTTGTTTGTCATGAAGAAATACCAGAGCTTTCGAAAAATAAAGGAGAGCTAATAAAAGAATTAATTCATGACATTAACACTGCTGGTATTTTAAAAAGAAAATATCAATATTTATTTAACGACTCACCTGTAGAACAATCTGCTGGACATTTATTTAGAAGATCAGAAAAATCATTTAAAAAATTATCAGATGCTTTAATAAAAGCAATTGAAAAATATTTTCTGCGTTACAAAGATGTAGAAAACGAATTTATTCTTTCTTTTCCAAAAAAAATTAATTTTATTAGTGCCTGGTATATTAAAATGCAATCGAGCGGCCATTTAACTGCGCATATTCATGAAGATGGTTGGATTAGTGGGGCTGTTTATTTAAAAATTCCTAAAAATTCTGGCTCTGAAGATTATGAGGGCGCTATTGAATTAAGCGCAGACGGAGATAATTATCCTAGATTACATGAGGAATTTAAAAGACTAACTATAATTCCTAAAGCTGGGGAGGTTATTTTTTTCCCTTCTTCAGTTTTCCATCGAACAATTCCTTTTAATTCTGAAGAAGAAAGAATTTGTATAGCATTTGATGTTAAGCCTGGCTTTTGATTTTTTTTTGAATTAAATTAATTAATTTGAAGTTTTCTGGCCATATTAGATAAAAAATACATAGCAACTTTATTATCTTCAGCTAAAATCTTTTTCATTTGTACGTCAGAAATTATAATTATTCTCGCCCAATCTGATATCACTTGTGCTGAAGTATCTCTTGGTATCTTATTCAATAAAGATAATTCACCAAAGTAATTTCCAGAATTAATAATTTCTATTTCTTTTGTTTTCTGAGTAATACTTATTTCACCTTCAATAACAAAAAAAAGTTTATGGTCATTATCACCTTCTTTATAAATCACCATGTTTTTTTTATATTTTTGTCCAAATAATCTCATTAATTCATTTAAGATCTGATGACGGTGAATGTTTTTGATAATAAAAAGTTGTTTAAGTAATAAAATTTCTTTTTTGTGTAATGCTGAAATAAGTTCAGCACTGATTAAAAGAGATGCTATATTAAGATATAACCAAATTAAAGAAATAAATAGACCTCTCATGCCTCCAAAAAAAGTGCCATAGAAAGCACTTATATTGATGAAAAAATCAAATAAATAACTTAAAGAATACCAAGAAATACTAGTTAATATAGCCCCTAAGAGTAAATATCTTTTTTTTATCTTTATTGGAAAATAAAAATTGAAAAAAATCATTAGGATTGAGGTTAATAATAGTAATGACATAATTGAAGAAAAATAAATTTTTTTCACAATTGGGATGTATTCGGCAAATATAGAAGATGCTTCTAGTAAAAATATATCTACAAAAATATACATAAAAAATAAAAGCATAATTGGGATAACTGCAAATATATCTCTGATTTTATTTTTAAAAAAAGTATTCTTATTAGGTAGGCCTAGAATATTGGCAAAACTATTTCTGAGTGACGCAGTAAGTGGAGTAGCTGCTAAAAAGAGAACCATTATCCATAAAACACCCCAGCTGGCCTTTGTGGCAGATACTTTATAGACTTCACTCATAATTCTTTCGTTTATTTCAGGGAGTAAATGAGAAGTAAGAATTGTTAAATGTGATAAGGCAAATGATGAGTTTGCAAGCCATTGACTTAAAAAAAAGAAAATAAGTAAAACTAGGGGAATTAGGGCGAATAAAGTAAAAAAAGAAATAGATGCATTGTGAGCTAAAAAATTATGCCTACGACAACCAGATAAAACTTCCTTTGTTATAAAATATCCAATACCTCTGTAATTTGAAATTTTTTTTGCAATATGAAACATTTAAAATTTTTTTATCAAAGTGATTTAAATTTTTCAGTTGCTGAAATTAATGACGATAAAATTCCTGACTCTGATGCAGAATGACCTGCGTTAGGGACAATAACTAATTCACTATGAGGTAATTGTTTTTTTAGATCATGCGCTGTTTTGGGTGGGCAGACCATATCATACCTTCCTTGAACAATTGTAACAGGTATATTTTTTAGAACCTTAGTTTTACTGAGTATTTCATCACCATCAATAAAGCAAAAATTATTAATATAGTGAAGTTGGACTTTAGCCCGAGCAAGCTCAAATTCATAGTTTACTTCTCCTTCCTCAGAATCATCTGAAGATGAAGGAAGTAATTTCAATATACTTCCTTCAAATCTATTCCATGCTACAGCTGCTTTTTTGGCAACATCAAAATTACTTCCAAATACTAAATTTGTATATTCTTTTAAAAGATTATTTTTGTTTATATTATCTTTGTGCTTAAGAAGTAATTCATGATTCTCAGGAAAAAATTGATCTACATCTTTAAGAAACCATTCAAGTTCTTTTTTTCGACTCAAAAAAATACCACGCAAAATTAATCCTTTTAAATTTTGTGCATATTTAATACCATAGGCAAGAGCGAGAGAACTTCCCCATGAGCCTCCAAAAATAATCCATTTGTTAATTTTTAAATGTTTCCGAATTGTTTCAATATCGTCAATTAGATTGTCTGTAGTATTTTCAACAGTTTCTCCAAGTGGTTCACTTTTTCCACATCCTCTTTGGTCAAAAAGAATTATTCTGTAATGATTTGGATCAAAAAAACGTCTTTGTTTAGCCCCAGATCCACCTCCAGGACCACCATGTAAAAAGATAATAGGCTGCCCATTTGGATTTCCAGATTCTTCAACATATATTTTATGAATATGCCCACAAGGTATCTGATACTCTTTATTTGGTTCAATTTCAGGAAAAAATTCGTAGGCTTTTGTTTCTGACATGTTTGATTTGTCCCTTAGATTCTATATTTATATTTAATGGCTTCTAAGGCTCATTCTAACAAAATTATTAATGCTAATCTTTATCCTAGTTAATTTAAATTTTTTAATAAGTAAAATAAATCATTAAATGTAAAGAAATTGTAACAAAACTGTTGCAAAAAAAAATATAGAGGTATAAAGTGTTTTTCAAGCACAGGTAATTTAGTGCTACAAGTAAATAAATCACTTATATTTATGTTTTTTTTAAATGTAGGAGAGGTATTTGCTTCTTTTTAAACCCTTAGTTAAAACTATGGAGATTTATAATGCAATTAAATAAAATCAAACTAGCTCTTGGTTTTGTAACTGCTGCTGCTATGGCTATGCCAATGGTTGCTTCAGCTGCAGCTGACCAAGAAAGAGCTATGAAAGATCCTTCAAATTGGGCTCACCCACGTGGTCAGCACGACAACCAAGGATATTCTAAGTTGACTCAAATCAACAAAGGTAATGTTAAAAATCTTAAAGCAGCATGGACACTTTCTACTGGTGTAAACCGTGGTCATGAAGGTTCTCCTCTTGTTATTGGTAATATGCTATATGTACATACAGCATTCCCAAATAACGTTTATGCTCTAGATCTTAACAACAACCAAAAAGTTGTATGGTCTTACTTCCCTAAACAAGATCCAAGCGTTCAAGCAGTTCTATGTTGCGACAACGTTAACCGTGGTCTTGGTTATGGTGACGGTAAAATCTTACTTCAACAAAACGATGGTATGTTAGTAGCGCTTGACGCTAAAACTGGTGCTAAAGTTTGGGATGCTTCAGTAAATGATCCTAAAGTTGGTGCTACAAATACTAACGCTCCACACGTAATTAACGATAAGATTCTTACAGGTTGTTCAGGTGCTGAATTTGGTGTTCGTTGCTTTATTGCTGCGTATAACCTTAAAGACGGTAGCCTAGCTTGGAAAGCTTATTCTACAGGTTCAGATGCTGAAGCATTAATCGGCTCTGACTTTAACAAAGATAACCCACTTTATTCAGCACTATCAGTTTACGAAGATGTAAACGGTGGTAATAAACAAGGTGGTTCTTTCAAAAAAATTCCAACTTCACAACTTAAGGGTGGTGTAGCTGACCTTGGTATTAAAACTTGGTTAAAACCTCAAGCTGTTAAAGACGGTTGGCAACATGGTGGTGGCTCTGTTTGGGGCTGGTGGCCATATGATGCAAAAACAAACCTTATCTACTACGGTACAGGTAACCCATCAGTTTGGAACCCAGACGTACGTCCAGGTGACAACAAATGGTCTATGACTGTTTTTGCTCGTGACCTAGATACAGGTATGGCTCGTTGGGGTATGCAAATGACACCACACGACGAATGGGACTATGACGGTATTAACGAAGTTATCCTTTTCGACAAAGGTGGAACAACATACGCTTGGCACCATGACAGAAATGGTTTTGC
>CEWB01101819.1_pt1 | contig 59862 bp, 61 predicted proteins | sample 530831 | NCBI WGS metagenome assembly CEWB01 (sample SAMEA2621013, study PRJEB7988) | marine metagenome | biome: marine biome (ENVO:00000447); feature: surface water layer (ENVO:00002042); material: "saline water (ENVO:00002010), including plankton (ENVO:xxxxxxxx)" | depth 5 m | reverse complement strand
CCAAATAAATTCTCAGTAATGCCTGTTTTAATTTCAGCTTTTAAAGCTTCTAAATTATTTAATCTTACCTCTAATTTGAATGGTGGAAGGAGAGCAATGGTCCCTACAGGTGTCTTTGAGACATTAATGCCTCAAGACTTTTTGCCAACTCAATTACTTCGCTCATTGATTGTAATGGATACTGACGTTGCACAATCTCTTGGAGCGCTTGAATTAGATGAAGAAGATCTTGCTTTAGTAACATTTGCTTGCCCAGCTAAATATGAATACGGCTCCGCCTTAAGAGACAGTTTACAAAAAATTGAAAAGGAAGGTTAAGAATGGCGTTTCGTAAATTCTTTGATTCAATAGAGCCAAATTTCGAAAAAGGTGGTAAATATGAAAAATTTTATCCACTTTTTGAAATGGTTGAAACGATTTTCTATACAAGCAGCACAGTAACTAAAGCTGCCCCTCATGCTCGAAGCTTTGTGGATATGAAAAGAATAATGACTTATGTAATTATTTCTTTAATTCCTTGTATTTTATGGGCATTTTATAATACAGGCCTACAAACAAATCTAGCCTTAGAAAATTTAAACCCATCCAGCTTTGCTGGTTGGAGAATATGGTTACTACAATTATTTGGAATACCTTTAAACTCCAGTAGTATTTTTGCCAATATGGCTCATGGTGCTTTGTACTTTTTACCTATTTATATAATGACATTGGTCGCTGGTGGTCTATGGGAAGTTTTTTTTGCGACAACCAGAGGCCATGAAGTAAACGAAGGTTTTTTAGTTTCATCTATGTTATTTTCACTAACATTACCTGCAACAACGCCTCTATGGATGGTTGCATTAGGGATCTCTTTTGGGGTTGTTGTAGGAAAAGAAGTTTTTGGAGGAACAGGTAAAAATTTCTTGAATCCTGCACTAACTGGCAGAGCATTTTTATATTTTGCTTACCCTGCTTATATGTCTGGTGATTCTGTCTGGACTCCAGTTGATGGTATTTCATCAGCAACCTCATTAGGAATATCAGCTTCCGAAGGTTATGAATCTCTTGTAGGTTATGGAATTACATGGTCAGATGCCTTTTTTGGCACGATACAAGGTTCACTGGGAGAAACGTCTACCTTGGCATGCATAATTGGTTTATGCTTTTTACTTGCAACTAGAATAGCAAACTATCGAATGATAGTTGGCTGCTTAGTTGGTATGATAGTATTTTCCTCTTTTTTAAATTGGATTGGTTCTGATACAAACCCAATGTTCAGTATGCCATGGTATTGGCATCTCGTAATAGGTAGCTACGCTTTTGGTCTAGTATTCATGGTTACTGAGCCAGTTTCTGGAAGCCATACAAATACGGGACGATATATTTATGGAGCTTTAATAGGTTTTATGGTGATAATGATAAGGGTTCTGAATCCAGCGTTTCCTGAAGGAATGATGCTTGCAATTTTATTTGGTAATGTATTTGCTCCTCTAATTGATCATTTTGTTGTTAAAGCAAATATTCTTAGACGGAGGGTAGTACTCAATGCCTAGTGAAAAAGATAATATTTTTTCTAGATTTAAAAATTTACCAATTGATAGTATTCCTAAAACTATTCTAGTTGCAATAACGCTTTGTCTTTTTTGCTCAATGATAGTTTCTTTGGCAGCTGTAAAACTAAAATCAATCCAGCAAGATAATCAAGTTCGTGATAAACAGAAAAATATATTACAAGTTGCAGGACTATATTCTGAGGGTGTTAATATAGAAGAAGCTTTTGGCTCTTTTGAACCGAGAATCGTAGATATTGAAAGTGGTTTATTCACGGATAAATTTAATCCAAAAACCTTCAACGATCTTAAAGCATCATCAGACCCATTATTAAGCGTCGCCCTTAAAGATGATCCTGCATCTATTGGAAGAAGATCAAATTATTTAACTGTTTACCTATTAAAAAATAACGATGGAACTATCGATAAATTAATCTTACCAATACATGGGTATGGATTATGGTCAACTTTATATGGATTTGTTGCCTTGGAGGAAGATACCAATGAAATTTTTGGTCTTCAATTTTACAAGCATGCAGAAACACCAGGTTTAGGAGCTGAAGTAGATAATCCAAAATGGAAAGCTCAATGGAAAGGGAAAAATCTTAGAGATAAAGATGGGAGATTAATGATACAGGTTGCAAAAACTCCTGGTCCAAGTAAATATCACATAGATGCAATTGCAGGCGCAACTCTAACTTCCAATGGAGTTAATAGTTTAGTTAGATTTTGGGTAGGTGAAGCAGGATTTGAGAAATTTCTTAATAATTTTAAAAATGGAACAACTTAATGTCACAAACTAGAAAAAAACTTCTTGTAGATCCCCTTGTGGACAATAATCCTATTGCGCTTCAAGTCTTAGGGATTTGTTCGGCTTTAGCTGTAACTTCATCGCTAAAAGTTGCTTTTGTTATGTCTCTTGCAGTTATTGCAGTTACTGGCTTTTCATCTTTTTTTATATCAATTTTGAGAAACCATATTCCTACTTCAATTAGAATTATTGTACAAATGACAATTATTGCATCTTTAGTTATTGTGGTGGATCAAATCCTAAAAGCCTATGCCTATGAAATATCTAAAACCCTATCTGTTTTTGTTGGCCTAATTATTACAAATTGTATTGTTATGGGAAGAGCGGAAGCTTTTGCTATGAAAAACACACCTATTGATTCTTTTGTTGATGGTATTGGTAATGGCTTAGGTTATGGTTTGTTATTAATGTGTGTTGGTGTGGTGAGAGAATTATTTGGGGCAGGCTCACTGTTTGGAATTGTAATATTTAATCCAGTAAGTGATGGTGGATGGTATGTTCCAAATGGTTTATTATTACTTCCTCCATCAGCTTTTTTCATAATAGGTTTTTTAATATGGGGTTTAAGAGTTTGGAAAAAATCCCAAGTTGAAGAGCCTGAATTTAAAATTCAAACGGTTGAGGATCATTGATGGAGGCCTTAATTTCATTAGCAATAAAAGCTATTTTCGTTGAGAATCTAGCGTTGTCTTTTTTTCTAGGTATGTGCACTTTTATTGCAGTATCTAAAAAAATAACTACTGCAATAGGTTTAGGTATCTCAGTAATGGTTGTTCAATCAATTACAGTCCCAGCAAATAACTTAATTCTTACGTATCTATTAAAGCCTGGCGCTTTGAGTTGGGCAGGTTTTTCTGATGTAGACCTTACATTCCTTGGTTTAATTTCATACATAGGCGTGATTGCTGCATTAGTTCAAATATTAGAAATGGTTTTGGATAAGTACTTTCCCCCACTCTATAATGCTTTAGGTATTTTTCTACCTCTAATAACTGTAAATTGTGCAATTTTAGGTGGTTCTTTATTTATGGTTGAAAGAGATTATAATTTTTCCGAAGCTTTAACTTACGGGGTATCTTCTGGTTTTGGGTGGGCTTTAGCAATTACTGCAATGGCAGGGGTTAGAGAAAAATTAAAATATAGTGATATACCTGAAGGCTTACAAGGGCTCGGTATAACATTTATTACAGCTGGCTTAATGTCAATGGCATTTATGTGCTTTTCTGGTGTTAAATTATAAGGAATTTTTATGGATACTTTTATTCTCGGAGTTACGCTTTTTACTTTAATAGTATTGGCCTTAGTAACAATAATTATTTTTGCTAGAAGTAAATTTGTATCATCTGGTGAAGTGAATATCACTATTAATGGCGAAAAAAAAATAAAAGTTCCTACAGGTGGAAAACTACTTCAGTCATTAGCTGCAGAAAAATTATTTGTACCCTCTGCATGTGGTGGCAGCGGAACCTGTGCTCAATGTAAAGTTAGAATACATTCTGGAGGGGGTTCTATTTTACCAACTGAAGAAGATTTCATCAGTAAAAAAGATGCGTCTTGTGGAGATAGGCTGTCTTGCCAGGTAGCTGTTAAACAAGATATGGAAATCGAGGTTCCTGAAGAAGTTTTTGGAGTTAAAAAATGGCAATGTAAAGTTTTAAGTAATGATAATGTTGCTACATTTATAAAAGAATTAATTTTAGAATTACCAAAAGGAGAAGATGTAAATTTTAAGGCAGGTGGTTATATTCAAATTGAAGCTCCAAAACATCAACTGTCCTACAAAGAGTTTGATATTGCAAAAGAATATCATGAAGACTGGGATAGATTTAAGATATGGGATGTCAATTCTTCAGTTGATGAACCAATTGAAAGAGCATATTCTATGGCTAATTATCCTGCTGAAAAAGGAATAGTAATGCTTAATGTCAGAATTGCCACCCCCCCGCCTGGAACATCAGGGATACCTGCAGGAAAGATGTCTTCTTATATATTTAACTTAAAAAAAGGAGATAATGTAACAATTTCAGGACCTTTTGGAGACTTTTTTGCACGTGAAACAAAAAAAGAAATGATATTTGTAGGTGGTGGGGCAGGAATGGCACCAATGAGAAGTCTAATTTTTGATCAAATGAAAAGAATTAAAACAAATCGTAAGGCATCATTTTGGTATGGTGCTCGATCTAAAAAAGAAATGTTTTATACAAAAGATTTTGAAAAACTACAAAAAGAAAATGAAAATTTTTCATGGCATGTTGCTTTATCAGATGCCCTTCCAGAAGATAAATGGAAAGGTCATACTGGGTTCATTCATAATATATTATATGATCAATATTTAAAAGATCATCCTGCGCCCGAAGATTGTGAATACTATTTATGCGGCCCACCTATAATGAATGTTTCAGTTATAAATATGTTGATAGATTTAGGTGTTGATAGAGAAGATATTATGCTTGATGATTTTGGTGGCTGACAAGAATATTCACCACGCTCGCTCATAAGCAAAAACTTGTAATTCTGCAATTAATTCTTTTTGATAATTAATCATTTCTTTAACAAGATCACCTTGAGAAACCATACCTATAACTTTACCTCCATCTATTACAGGCATATGTCTAATTCTTTTATCGGTCATAATTTGAAGGCCTTTTTCAAATTTATCTTTTGCTGAAAGTGTCAATACTTTTTTAGTCATAATTTCTTCGACTGTTGTCTCTTTAGAAGATTTACCTTCTAAAATGATTTCGCGAGCATAATCTCTCTCTGAAATAACACCAACCATCTTCGAGCCATTCATAACTATTAATGCTCCAATCTTATGTTTAGCCATAATCGTAAGTGCTTCAAGAACTGGCTTCTTTGAGTCAACTGTTAAAAGTTCTTTTATATCTTTTTCATTAATTATTTCTATTAATGTTCTTGTATTAGTAGTTCTTTTTTTCATTTTATAGTTTTTTAATATTTAAAAGATTTAGAATAACCAACTTTTAGAGATTTCGCAAAATATTTAACTTTATTTTCTCTAAATTTTTCTAGCTTTAGATATAAGTCTTTAATGATCTTAATATTGATGAAATAACACTATCCCAATTATTAATTTCTTTTTGTCTAAATAAAGTTGCTGAAGAGTACCATGGGCTATCAATTTTATCTATCATCCAACGATAATCCGCCACATATGGTAATAAAATCCATAGTGGTTTATCTAGAGCTCCTGCAAGATGGGCTACAGACGTATCAATTGATATTACTATATCCATTTCAGAAATTAATGCTGCAGTGTCAGAAAAATCCTCAATTTGCTCATGAAAATCATAAAAATTATTTAATTGTAATGAAAAATTTTTGTCTATATTTCTTATTTCTTTCTGAAGAACATAAAAATCTAAAGGTAAATCAAATAAATTTGCAAGCTGCGTTAGCACTATACTTCTATCATAATCAGTTTCTTTATTTTGAGCTCCTGACCAGACTATACCAACTCTTGTCCTCACTTTTTTACCTAATTTTTCCCTCCATAATTTTGATTTTTCATCATCTATCTTTATATAAGGTAAATTTGATGGAATGCTCTGAATATTTGTTTTAAATGCAAGAGGTAAGCTCATTATTGGACAATAAAAATCAAATTTAGGGGGAGCTTCACCTTTATTTATAATGAAATTTGACTTATTTTGATATTTTACTAATGAAAAAAGTTCTTTAGGCGTCTCAATAATTAATTTAGCGCCTAGTTTTTCAACTAAATCACAATATCTATAAAATTGTATAAAGTCCCCAAACCCTTGCTCAGCAGTTATTAAAATAGTTTTGTCTTTAATAGATTGTTCGCCCAACCATAATGGTTTCTTAAAGTCACGAAATTCTTTTTGTTGGGGGCCTTTCCATCTCCACTCAAAAAGTTTCCATCCTTCCTCATATTCTCCTAGTAATAATTTTAAAAGAGCAATATTATTAAAGGCATCAGCATAATTGGTATTTATTTTGACAGCCATTTCATAACTTTTAATTGCCTCATCAAAACGACTTAACTCAGTTAAAACATTACCTTTATTATTATAAGCAATTGCAGAATCTGATTTAAATTTTATAGCAAGATCAAAGTTTTTAATTGCTTCTATTGGTTTATTAAGAGTTGAAAAAATAACACCACTATTAATATATGCTTCTTCAAAATTAGGTTTAATTTTAATCGCTGAGTTATAACTGCTTAATGCATTTTCAAAATTTTTTAGTTTTGTGAAAATTAAAGCTTTATGAAAGTATGCTTCCGAATTATTTTTCTCTATTCTAATAATTTCATCGTAAATAAGTAATGCTTTATCTAAATCATTAAACTTTGAGTAATTTTTTGCTTTTTTAAAAAGTTTGTTAATATTTACTGATGATTGATTAGTAGCCAAAATTATCTTTTAAATCTATAAAATTTTTAAATGAAAATTTAATATACATTCATTATAATGGGTAAAATTAATATTTTGAATTGTAATATTCCGCCTTATGAAAAAAGCGTCTGATACTCTCCAAGAGCCTTTCAATTTTATGTTAGAAAATTACAATTATTGTAAAAATAATTTACCTCCAAATCAAAAAAGTGGTCATTGGGATATTTTTCCTGAAGATTATGAAAAATCAATTGAGCAAATAAATGCTTGGAAAACATTTTTAAGAAACCCTCTGTCTCTAGGTTTTAATGATTCCTTGATTCCATATGATAACGCTCGATTTAGTCCTGATAAGAAATATAATGGCATTGATCCTTGGCAAAGAAGAAAGGAGCATAATTATGAAACACTTATTGAAGAAAATATTACAAATCCAAAAGAACAAGAAAATATAATTCAAGTTATTAATATTATTTTCTCAATATGCGGCGCTGATTTTACCTTAAATAATCTAGAAAATGCGATAGGTTCTCCTCAAAAATATTTGCTTAGTTATAAATCAGAAAATTTTTATTGTAATGCACATGACTTATCAAATATTTACTATTTTTGGCAAATATCAAGAGTTGCTGATGTTTTTTTAAAAAGTGAATCGCCTGTAATAGCAGAAATTGGTGCAGGTTATGGAGGTATTATTTCAAAAGCCAAAAAAAAGTACCCAAAAGCACGTTTTATTATTTTTGATCTTCCTGAGTTATCTGTTGTTCAAACATATTATATTTTTAATACTTTCCCTAAATCAAAAATCTTTTATTTAAAAGATCTTATTGAACGAGGTGAAAAAATATTTAATGAAGAATTTGATTTTATGATTCTTCCTGGCTGGATGATTAATAAAGTGCCAGATAAATATTTTGATTTAATAATAAATATGAGGTCTATGATGGAAATGTCATTTGAAATTATTAACTTTTATTTCAAACATATTCACAGAACAGCAAAGAATGACAGTTTATTTGCTTGTTTCAATAGATACCATAAAAAATCTCATAGTGAAGAAAATATAATAATGAAAAATTATCCTTTTGATGAATTTTGGGTTCCAGTAATTTCTCAAACATCAATCTATCAAAATCATATTCATGATCTTATTTTAAAAAGACAAAGTAAAAAAAGTGAATTTCATATTAGAGAAATTTTAAGGTCTCTCCCCCCATTTTAATTAATATGAATTTTAAAGATTTTGCTTTATTTTTTTAAATAGATTTGGCCAAGCAATATTTTCTTCTTGCCTGTAAATATGAACTGAATCATACCAAGGGCTATCATTCCTATTAACCATCCATCCCCACCAAGAACCATAGGTCAAAATTACATGTATTTCCTTTCCTAGAGCGCCACTCAATTGACAGGTAATATTATCTACAGAAACTACAGTATCACATACTTGTATTAATGATGTAAGTCCATCAATATCTGAAAAATTATCAATTTGTTCATATGAAATTATATCTATTCCTAATTCATTTTTTACTTCTTCAATCTCTTTTTTAGTATCGCCATACTGTAAATTTAGAAATGAATAACCATCTAAAGTTAACATTTGAATAAACTTTTTTAGAGATAATGTTTTATGAATTCCAGTTTTTGGGCTAACACTTTTCCAACTAATACCACAAATTTTATTTTTTTTAGGAATTAAAGTCGAAAGATCTTTTTTTATTTTTAAAGTTTTATCTTCATCATCTTTTAGAAAACCAAAACGGGAGCTTTTAAAATCTGTTTCATCATTCCGATAATATTTACATAAGCTTCCCATAGGAATATGTTTTTCGTATTCAACTGGCAAAGGTTCATTATCAGGATAAAAAGTACAAAAATCACCAAAAGATCTAGTAAGAAGTTTAACAAGGCGTGGTTCAACTTGTACAATAAAATCTTTACAATTTTGATTAAGATCAGAAAGTAGACCACTATACATAATTTGATCTCCTAAACCTTGCTCAGCCCAAACTAATAACTTACAACTTTCTGCACCATTCCAAATTTTACGATTTGTTTTTAGTTTTGGAGAAAAAGTTTTTTCCAAATCCCATCTGGATTCAAAATTAATCCATCCATTCTTAAAGTCGCCAAATAATAACAATAATGTTGATTTTGCAAATTTATATTTTGCAAAATTAGGTTCAAGCTCTATAGCTTTATCAAAGCTATTATTTGATAAATCAAAATTTCTTGATTGCATTGCAGCAACTCCAAGATTAAAAAATGCCAATGCAAAATTTGGATTAATTTTAATAGCATTTTTAGCTGCAGTTATAGCTGCATCGAATTTTCTTAAATTTTCAAGTACATTTGATTTATTACAAAAAGCATAAGCATTATTTGGATTTAATTTAATTGATTTATTATAGCTTTCTAAAGCTTTTAAAAAATCAAATTGATCACTGAAGATATTAGCTTGGTGAAAATATAAATCTGAATTGTCTGGTGAAATTTCTAGAGCCTCATTACATATTAATAAGCTATTTTCTATTTCTCCATTTAATCTCAAAACATCAATTTTTTTTATATATGCCTTTATATTATCTGGTGATAATTTTATTGCCTCTTCATAACATGAAATTGCTCTTTCATACTCATTTAATGGTACATAACAATCCCCACCAATAATATATAAAAGAGGGTCACAAGGAAATTCATGAGTAAGATTATCTAAAGCTAGTAGTGCTTTCTTATACTTTCCCTCAAAATAGAATTTATAAACATCAGCTAGATCGCTCTCTGATGCTTTTAAATTATTTTTATCAGATGCCATTTATTTTGCTTCAATATTTTTAGTTTTAAGAGTGTCATGAAATCTATCATAGACTTGAATATAACCTGATTCAATGCTGTGTGTGTATTCATTAATATTATATAGTGATGATGTTCTAATATTTAATTTCAGTTTATCTTTGATTTGTTTTAAGTATTTAGGATTTGTTGCTAATTTAATAGCTAGATTTTCGTAATCTTTTTCAGATAGGGTTATTAATTCTGGAAGATTTAAATTAATTAGAATACTTGAGGCAACTTGATTAGAAAAAGATTTGCCTCTCAGTGTGATAACTGGAATACCTGCTCTAAGAAAGTCACTTGCGGTACTTTGGGCTCCATAAGGAAAACAATCTAGAAAAATATCAGCTAATTTAATTTTTGCATGATGATCTGCTCTAGATTTTTCAATAGAAGAAAAAACTAATCTACTTTTATGTATACCAAATTTAGAACATTCTTTTTGTAAATTTTGAATTGCTAGTACTGAAAAACCAGGAAACCATAAGATGCTATTTTCTATTGTTAATAATAATCTAGCCCAAATTTTAAAAATTTTAGGTGTAATCTTCCAGCTACTATTAAAGCAACAAAAAATAAAAGCGGATTCTGGTATACCCTCATTTTTTCTTGTAAAAATTTTCTTACTAACAGGAATGTTTTTTTCATTAGGTTGATAACATTTGGGTAAATAAATAATTTTTTCAGTATAAAAGCTATTAAATTTATTAGGAGTAATAAATTTATCTGAAATTATATAGTCAATATAATTAGCTCCTGTAGTTCCTGGATATCCTAAATAGTTAATTTGAATAGGAGCAACTCTCATTGCAAGGATTGAAAATCTGGTGTTTTTAGTATGTCCTCCTAAATCTATAGCAATATCAATTTTTTTTTCTCTAGCTAATAATGCTACTTCTGTATCAGCATAATTTGATACATCAAAAAATTCATCAAAAGGTTTTTCGATTCTCGTTCTTGTTTTACTTTTAATTTTATCAGAAACAGAAAAAGCATATAATTCAAATTTAGATCTATCATGTAATTCAAATAATTCTGTTACTAAATAAGCTACAGGATGCTCCCTAAAGTCACCAGAAAAGTATCCTAATCTAATTTTTTTATTTTTTTTATATTTAGCTATTAGCCCTAATGAATTATTTAATGGATACTTATCATTAACATATAATTCTGCACCTAATTTTTGAATACTTGGATCATCAAAAAAAGCACATATTGACAAAGGAACAGCCACTTTTTCTTTATTCTTTAATTTTTTCTTAATTATATTAATGTCATTATCGTAATTATCCCAATCACAAATAGTATTTTTTGCATGTAATTTTTCACCATGTAAATATTTATAATTTTTATTATTTTTTAATGCATTATCAAAACTTACTATTGCTTCGTCAATTTTCTTTACAGATTGTAAATAGTAACCCTTAAGGACATATGCTTCAGCTTCACTCGGATTGAATTTTATTGCTTTTTCATAATATAATTCAGCAGCTTCATTATTTTTAGTATTTGAATAGAGCACTGCAAGATTAATAAAAACTTCATAATCTTCATTTATCTGTATTGATTTTTCTAGATACCTAATTGCTTCATTAGAATTTCGTTTTTTTATAAAAACATTTCCTAAATTTTTATAAACACCTGCATTATTAGGTTTAATCTTAATAGATTTTTCATAATAATCTATTGCATCATTTAGTCGATCTAGTTCATAAAAAATATTACCAAGGTTGTTATAAATTGCAGAATTATTCGGCTCAATCTTAATTGCTTTATAGTATAAATCTAATGCTTTATCTACCATACCTTTTGAATATAAAATTTCAGCTTGATCGGTATAGGCATTAATATATTTTGGGTTTAATTCAATAATTTTTGTAAAACAATTTATTAATTCATCAAATTTATTTAACTTTTTTAATATTGAAGCTTTTGCTAATAGAAATTTTATATTTGTTTGATCTAACTCAATAGATTTATCAAAAAAAATTATTGCTTCTTCTAATTTATTTGTATTTATAGATGCAATACCTAAATCAAAAAAAACTAAAGGTTGTTTTGGATTAATTTGTAAAGATTTTTTTAAATAACTTATACCTTCTTCGATCTTATTATTTTTTAATAAAACCTGAGCTAATAAATTAGTGAATGAAAATTCATTTGGAAATTTTTTTTCTGCTTCTCTTAGAATTGAATAAGCTGACTCAAAATCATTATCCTCTATATATTTTAATGACTCTTTAAATATTTCTTCAGGATTAGTAAGATTTTTTTTAGTAACCATTATGTTATTAATTTAAAAATTAAAAAAATATTATATGGTGCCGTCGGAGAGACTCGAACTCTCACGACTTTCGTCACTACCCCCTCAAGATAGCGTGTCTACCAATTCCACCACGACGGCAAATTTATTTGTCATGTTAGTTTGGGATATCTTGACTTACTGAATTCTTTTCAGTTTTGTCTTGAGTATTATCATCAATTATTTCTGAATTATCAATTGCAACACTTGAAGCTGCTGAAGTTTTGTGCTTACTACTTGCAATAAATGCTAACGCAATACTTGTACAAAAGAATAAAGTTACACTTATTGATGTTGCACGTGTTAAGAAGTTTGAAGATCCCTGAACACCAAATACACTTCCTGAGTTTCCTCCTCCAAAAGCTGCACCCGCATCTGCACCTTTTCCATGTTGAATCAAAACAAGTCCAATCACTGCAATACTTACAATAACGTGAATGATCAAAATTAAATTTTCCATATTATGAAAGACCTATCAAAAGATTTAAAATTTACTATTTTCCGCTGTAGAACAAATTTGGCTGAATTCATCAAAATTAATTGAGGCTCTCCCAATCAATACACCATCCAAGCTCTCAGAAGCAAACAATTGTAACGCATTTTTTGGATTTACGCTTCCACCATAAATAATATTAAAATTTTTAAATTCATTTTTGTTATTTTCACAAACGAGTTTTTTTATAAAAACACACATTTTATTAGCTTGATCAGGAGTAGCAGCCATATCTGAACCAATTGCCCATATAGGCTCATAGGCTATAATTGAGTTTTCAAATATTTCATTACCATAAATTTTAATAATAGCTTCAATTTGTGAGGAAACTACACTTTCCATAATGCCAGCTTCCCTCTCTATTAACGTTTCTCCAACACACAAAATAGGTATCATTTTATATTTCTTTATTTTCTCAAATTTAGCTGCGATATTTTCATCAGATTCACAGTAAGCAGTGCTTCTCTCAGAATGGCCTACTATTACATATTTAGTATCAAACTCTTTTAACATTGTCGCGCTTACTTCGCCAGTATGAGGTCCATTTTCAAATTTAGCGACATTTTGACTTCCCCAATTTATATTAGTACCATGCAAAAATTTTTGTGCTTGGAAAAGATAAGGGTAAGGTAAGCATAAGGCAATATTTAAATTTTTAAATTTATTAAAATTTATTTTAATATTATGTAAAAATTCTTCATTAAAACTTAAAGAACCATTCATTTTCATATTAGCTATAATTATATTTTTTTTATTTAAACTCATTTTGACTCATAATAATTAATTGTATTGAAGATTTATTTCTAAATTCATTTATTTCTAAAGTATAAATAATCTCTATTCTATCAGCCAATTTGCCCTCAAAATTGAAAAAAATAGCTTCGTATTCTCTATTTATATTTTTTAATACACATTTCTTATGTTTTTTTGCAATTTGTTCTTGCCTAACAACATCGAAAATTCCAAAAAAAATCGGAGTAGGAAAACCTTGTCCCCATATCTGAGAATTAATAGTTCTTATAGTTTCAATGGTCATATATTTATCTGGAATTGCTTTATCGTATTCTATAAAAATATTTAAATCATTCTCAGATAGACTTCCTTTAGCAACCAATTCAAATTTAGAAGAAAATAATATAAAATCTTCTTTCTTAATTTTAAGGCCTGCAGCCATAGCATGTCCACCAAAAGTTTTAATAAGTAAAGGATTTTTTTTACTTATTAAATCAAGAGCATCTCTTAAATGAAAATTATTTATAGATCTTCCTGATCCTTTTAAATTTCCGTCAATATCTTCTGCAAAAATAATTGTTGGACGATTATATTTTTCTTTAAGTCTTGAAGCTACAATTCCAATAACTCCTTGGTGCCATTTAGTATCAAATAAAGAGATTGTGTAATTAGTATTTATTTTATGATTGGAAATTAATGAAAATGCTTCTTTTTTCATTTTACTTTCAACGAGCTTTCTTTCTTCATTAATAATATTTAATTGATTAGCATAATTTCTTGCCTCATTTTTATTTTTTGCAATTAAACATTTTATGCCAATACTCATATCACTAAGCCTACCTGCTGCATTTATTTTTGGTGCAATTAAAAAAGATAAATCTGAAGTTTTAATATCTTTTAAATTTTTATTACTCAAATTTAAAATTGCCTCAATTCCAAAATTACAACTTTTACTTCTAATTTGTTTAATTCCAAAATGAACAAGAATTCTATTATTAAAATCAAGCTTTACTAGATCTGCTACAGTTCCTAGTGCAACTAAATCAATCAAGTCACCAAGGATAGGCTCTATGTTTGAATAATCATAACTATCTTTTTTTTTCTTTCTAATTTCAGAACGGACTAAAATTAAAACATAAAAAATTACTCCGGCACCACATAAATTTTTACTTGGAAATTTACAAGATAATTGATTTGGATTAACAATGAATTTAGTATCAGGCAGATCATCACCAGGTAAATGATGATCGGTTATAATAACTTCAATACCATAGGTTTTGGCTCTGCTAACACCTTCACTACTTGCAATTCCATTATCAACAGTTATGATTAATCCTGGTTTTTTTTTATAAGCTAAATCTACAATATCAGGGGTTAATCCATAACCAAATTTAAACCTATTGGGCACAATAAAATCTACTTTAGCACCAAATTTTTTTAAACCAAGATAAGCGCATGCTGTTGCTGAGGCTCCATCAACATCATAATCTCCAATAATAATAATCTTTTCTTTTCCATTAATTTTATCAATTATGAGATTTGCTGCATCTTTTCCAGATTTTAATAAATCAGGTGATATTAGTTTATCAATTCTATAGTTAATATCTTTAATTGATTTAATATCTCTCGCTGCAAATATATTAGAAAGAGCCGGGTTAATTCCATTTTTAATTAAAGAATTAAAAATTTTTGAATCTACTTTTTTTTCTTTATGAAGCATTTGGATTTTTTCTTATATAAATGTTATTTATTCTCAAATGTAACAAATATTTCAAGTTTAATTTAATATACTTAGATATATTAAAAGTCCAAAATAGAGTAAAGCAAAAAAAGTGATAATAATGAAAACATATAAGAGTGTTTTATAAATTTTAGTGAGTAAAATCTTTATATCTTTTAAGTCTTCATTTTCCATTAATTAGATTGTATATGAATTAAAAGTATTATGGTGCCCGGGGCCGGAATCGAACCGGCACGACCGTAAAGTCGAGGGATTTTAAGTCCCTTGTGTCTACCAATTTCACCACCCGGGCAAATAGGATATTTTATCATCACTTTTAACTATAATTTAAAGTGGAGGCGCGTGCCGGAATCGAACCGGCGTCTAAGGCTTTGCAGGCCTCTGCATAACCACTTTGCTAACGCGCCAATTTCTCTTTAAATTCAAATAAAGGAAACTTTGTTCCCTTATTTAAATTAGAATTGGAGCGGGAAACGAGGTTCGAACTCGCGACCTATACCTTGGCAAGGTATCGCTCTACCAGCTGAGCTATTCCCGCATTGAGAAGGCAGTATTTTAGCTACTTTTTACAGCCTGTCAATCTAGTTCAAAATTCTTTTTTTTCCTTTAATATTTTAAAAGCTATTTTCAAATAATAGATCATAGATACTATTGTTAAAAAAGCAGCTATATAAATTAATATTTTTCCTAATAATGCAATTGGAATAAATAAAATATTTTCATAATAAAGTAAAAATAATATTGCAATCATTTGCATTGTTGTTTTTACCTTCCCAATAAAAGCAACAGCTATACTTCCTGAATTTCCAAGTGTAGCCATCCATTCTCTGAGTGAGCTAATTGTAAATTCTCTAGCAATAATAATAAAAGCAATAATTGAATCGAGTCGACCTAATTTTACTAATAAAATTAGTGCAGCTATTACAATCAATTTATCTGCAACAGGATCAATAAAAGCACCGAAATTCGAAGTTTGATTTAGCTTTCTTGCTAAATAACCATCCAACCAATCGGTAATAGCGGCAAACAAAAAAATAAAAGTTGCTAAAAGATTTTTCTGATATATAGATAAAGTATTATCTGATAAATAAAAAACTAGAATAAGGCATGGAATTAAAGCAATCCTAAGTAAAGTAAGATTATTTGGTATATTCAATATCATAATTTCAAGCCCTAATGAAAATAATTAAAAACTTTTTCAGCAATTTTATTGCTTATACCATCTACAAGAACTAACTCTTCCATCGTTGCATTTTTTACTCCAGCGAGGCCGCCAAAATAAACTAACAAACTTTTTCTTTTTTTTAATCCAATACCCTCAATTTCCTCAATTTTAGATGTAATTCTCGCCTTATCTCTTTTAGCTCTATGTCCTGTTATGGCAAACCTATGAGCTTCATCTCTTATTTGTTGTATTAAATGAAATCCTAAATTATTTTTATCTATATTATCTAAAACTAACCCATTTGAAGTAAACAATGTTTCAGTACCTGATCTTCTTAAAGGTCCTTTAGAAACGCCAACAAGAAGAATATCAGTAACACCAAGATCCTGCATAATCTTATTTGCTGAGCTTAACTGACCTTTTCCACCATCAATTAAAATAATATCTGGCTTCCTAAGATCTTCAGAAATAATTTTTTTGTATCTTCTTTCTAAAACTTGACGTATTGCGTGGTAATCATCTCCAGGTTCGATACCTTTAATATTATATTTCCTATAATCTTTATTTTGCATAGCATTGTTATCAAAAACTACACAAGATGCAACAGTATGCTCACCCATTGTATGACTTATATCAAAACATTCAATTCTATTTGTCTGTTCTGGAAGGTTTAAAAGTTTTCTAAATGCTTTTATCCTTTTTACTTGGCTTGCATGTTCATTCTGTTTTTGTTTTAAGGCAATTTTGGCATTTTTACTTGCCATAGAAAGCCATAATTTTTTATCTCCTACCATTCTAGAAATAATTTTTATTTTTGGATAATCTTTTAATTTAAAAAAATTATTTATAAGATCTTTATTAAAGCTTTTCTCAACAACAAGAACAGGTGGTGGTGATTTTTGATCATAGTATTGGGTCAAAAATACTTCAATAATATTTTCAGTATTTTGTGCTGTTAAATTTTTAGGAAAAAAACTTTTGTCTCCAAGATGTCTTCCTCCCCTAATCATAACTAAATTAACACATACTTGACCTAAATCTTCTGCTAAAGCGATTATATCAGCATCATTTTCACTGAAATCACTTACTGATTGTTTAAGTCTTACTTGTCTTAAACTTTGAATTCTATCTCTAAACATAGCTGCTCTTTCATATTCAAATTCCTCAGAGCTTTCATTCATTCTATTTGTTAAGTCATCAATAACTGCACTTTCTTTTCCTTGTAAAAATAATGCGGCTTGTTTTATGTCGTTTTGGTAGCTAAATTTATCAATCAAATCAACGCATGGTGCGGTACACCTTTTAATTTGATGTTGTAAACATGGTCTAGTTCTGTTATTGAAGACAGAATCTTCACAGGTTCTTAGCATAAAGACTTTTTGAAGTAACTGAATACTTTGTCTTACTGCATTAGAATTTGGAAATGGTCCAAAATATTGATTTTCTTTCTTTTGAGATCCACGATGAAACATTAATCTTGGAAATTTATCGCCAGTAATCATTAAATAAGGATAAGATTTATCATCCCTAAAAATAACATTGTAACGAGGTAAAATTTTCTTTATTAAATTATTTTCAAGAATTAATGCATCTGCCTCTGTATTAGTAATTGTAAACTCAATTGAATTTATATTTCCAATCATAAGTCTAGTTCTAGGGCTAGATTGTTTTTTTACAAAATATGAAGCAACTCTTTTCCTTAAATTTTTAGCCTTACCAATATAAATTACTTCCATTTTAGAATTTATCATACGATAAACTCCTGGAAGATTTGGCATGGTTTTGATTTTAGATTTTAAATGATCCAAAATTAACCTAACAAATTGCCTCCAATTGACCAATCTTCACCCTTAACTTCTTCAAAAACAATATAGGTATAAGATGCTGGTTTACTTGCTACTCTTTGCATTAAATCTGTCATTTCTTTGGCTATTTCTTTTTTTTGATCTTTATTTAAGTTTCCTGCAAGTTTTACATTTATATAAGGCATATCAGTTCTCCATTTCAGTTTTAATTGATAAAAATACTTCGTGAAACATCTTCTCAGTTAATCTTTTTGTCTGAGTATTGTATCGACTACAATGATAGCTATCAAACATGATTAAATTATTTGGTAGCTTATGTTTACTCCCATGAGAAAATTTATACTCTTTTTTACTTAAATTCAATGCCGTTAAAACTGCATTATGAGCAATTAAACCTAGCACAAGTAAAATAGATCCTTTATCAAGCTCAATAATTTCTGATTTAAGGAATTTATTACAATTTTTAATTTCCATAGTATTAGGTTTGTTATCAGGGGGTAAGCATTTAACTGCATTTGTAATTCGACAATTATTTAAAATTAAATTGTCACTTAATGATTCAGATTTCTTAGAATTAGAGAATCCAAATTTGTACAAAGTTTTAAAGAGTAAAATTCCTGCATAATCCCCAGTAAATGGTCTTCCAGTTCTATTTGCACCATGGAGTCCAGGGGCTAAACCAATTATTAAGAATGGAGTTTTATCTTCTCCTACAGGAGGTACTGGTTTACAAAAATAATCTGGATTTTTATTTTTAACCTGAATCAGAAAAGAATTTAATCTATCACAATCTTTGCAGTTAGAATCATATTTCATAACTCATTTTATACAGAATTTATTTCTATTACTTTATTATTTTGATAATCAGTTAATTGATCAAAATTAAGATAAGTGTAAATTTCGTCTGATTTATTATCAATTTTTTCAGCCATTAACTTCAAATACTCTTCTTTAGATGGAATATAGCCTAAAAGAGAGCATAAAGCTGCTAATTCTGCAGACCCCAGATAAACTTGAGCGCCAGCACCCATTCTATTGTCAAAATTTCTTGTGCTAGTTGAGAAAACATTAGCATTATCCTCAACTCTTGCCTGGTTACCCATACATAAACTACATCCTGGTACTTCAGTTCGAGCACCAACTGAATTAAAAGTTTTATAAACTCCTTCTTTTTTTAATTGAGATTCATCCATTCTAGTAGGTGGAGCAATCCATAACTTAGCCTTAGTTTTAGTGTTTCCCTCAAATACTTTTCCTGCTGCACGATAATGACCTATGTTGGTCATACAGCTACCTATAAAAACTTCATCAATTTGATTATTTGAAACTTCAGATAAGGTTTTAATATTGTCTGGATCATTTGGACAAGCAATTAAGGGCTCAGTAATGCTATTCAAATCTATATCTAAAATATATGCATATTCTGCATCATGATCAGGTTCTAATAAAACTGGCTTCTTTAACCACTTTTGCATATTCTTAATTCTTCTCTTTAAAGTTCGAGAATCTTGGTAACCATTAGCCACCATATTCTGCAATAACACAATATTTGAGTTTAAAAATTCAATTATTGGTTCCTTACCTAATCTGACTGTACAACCATTTGATGATCTTTCAGCAGATGCATCAGAAAATTCAAAAGCTTGCTCAACTTTTAAATCTGGCAATCCTTCAATCTCAAGAATACGTCCATTAAATAAATTTTTCTTATCTTGTTTACCGATAGTTAATTCACCTCTTTTAATAGCAAAATAAGGTATTGAATTTACTAAATCTCTTAACGTTATTCCTGGTTGCATTTTTCCACTAAATCGAACTAAAACTGATTCAGGCATATCAAGCGGCATAACACCAATAGCTGCAGCAAAAGCAACTAAACCAGACCCAGCTGGAAATGAAATACCTATAGGAAATCTTGTGTGCGAATCACCCCCTGTTCCAACAGTATCAGGCAAAATCATTCTATTTAGCCATGAATGTATAACCCCATCACCTGCCTTTAATGAAATACCGCCTCTACTACTTATAAAATCTGGTAAAGAATGTTGAAGTTCAATATCAACAGGTTTTGGATAGGCTGCAGTGTGACAAAAACTTTGCATTACTAAATCTGAAGAAAATCCAAGACATGCTAATTCTTTTAATTCGTCTCGTGTCATTGCTCCAGTTGTATCTTGAGAACCTACAGTATTAATTTTTGGTTCACAATATATTCCAGGTCTAATACCTTTAACGTTGCAGGCTTTACCAACTATTTTTTGAGCTAATGTAAAACCTTTTTTACTTGTATCGTCCTGAGCAATTATGTTTATGAATTTATTTGATGGTTTTAATTTTAATGCAGAACGAGCTTTTTCAGTAAGTCCTTTTCCAATAATTAAAGGTATTCTTCCACCAGCTTTAAATTCATCTAAAATTGTAATTGGATTTAGTTTAAACTTTATTAGTTCTTCACCATTTTTATCTAAAATATTTTGTTTTTTTAAATTTATCTCAATTTGATCTCCTGTTTTTAGTTTTGAAACATCGCATTCAATTGGAAGAGCACCTGAATCTTCAGCAGTATTAAAAAAAATTGGGGCAATCTTTGTACCTAAAATTATTCCGCCTGAATTTTTATTTGGAATAAAAGGTATTTGATGGCCAAAGTGCCACTGCAAAGAATTTATTGCAGATTTTCGAGAGGAACCCGTTCCAACAATATCACCTACAAATGCAATTGGTAGTTTTTTTAATTTAAGCTCATCTATTATTTTAGAAATATTTGGAATTTTATTTATAAACATTGATTTCGCATGGAGTGGAATATCAGCCCTTGACCATGCTTCTTGAGCGGGTGATAAATCATCAGTATTCGTTTCACCGTCTACTTTAAAAACAATTACTTTATAAATTTCCTGAGTATTATTTTTAGAGGTAAACCATTCAGCTTCAGCCCAAATTTCAAGTAAATTAGTTGCAAAACTATTACCATCCTTATGCAATTTTTCCACATCATAAAATGCATCAAAAATAAGTGTTATTTTTGATAAAGCTTTTACAGCAAGATTAGCTTTATCTGTTTCTAAAAGCTTAATTAACGATTGGACGTTATATCCACCAAGCATTGTTCCTAAAAGTTTGATTGCATAATCACTATCGATATAAGGTGAAAAAGCTTTATTATTTGCTAGATCATTTAAAAAGGCAGCTTTTATAAAGGCAGCTTGATCCACGCCTGCTGGAACTCTGTTTTCTAACAAATCAACCAAAGAAATTGAGTTTTCAACTGAATCTTTCTTTAATAACTCTACTAAAGAAGCAGTTTGCTCTACATTCAGCGGATGTGGTGGCAATCCTTGATTTTTTCTTTTAATTTGATCAGATAGATACAGATCTAACATTTAATTCCTTATTACATCATTTAATATAGCTCTAAACCTCTATTTTAAAGTAAATAAAACGATTTCCCAAAGATTAAATAAATCTAAGTAGCATAAAAAAAATAATTCATTTTTAATGTAAAATATAGTTATGAATTTAAAAGGTATCTTATGATTTCTGCATTAACTGCAATTTCACCAATAGATGGAAGGTATTCCCTACAAACTGAACCCTTAAGAGAGATATTTAGTGAATGTGGTTTAATTCGCAAAAGAGTCGAAATAGAAATTTTGTGGTTAATAGCCCTAAGTAAAGATAAAGAAATAAAAGAAATACCAAGATTTTCTCCTAAAACTACCTCTAAATTAAAAAATATCATTAAAAACTTTAATCAAAAAGATGCACAAGCCATAAAAAAAATTGAAAATATAACTAATCATGATGTAAAAGCAATTGAATATTGGTTAAAAGATTCACTTAAAAATGAAAAAGAAATTGTTAATGTGAGTGAATTTATACATTTTGCATGCACATCTGAAGATATAAATAATCTTGCTTATGCATTGATGGTAAAAGAAAGTTTAAAAAAAGTTCTCATACCATCAATAGATTCTATCCTAAAGCAAACAAGTAAATATTCCAGAAAATATTTTAAAATTTCAATGCTAGCAAAAACACATGGGCAGACAGCAAGTCCAACAACATTAGGAAAAGAATTTGCAAACTTTACTTACAGACTCGAAAGACAAATTATACAACTTAAAAATCAAAAAATACTTGGTAAAATTAATGGTGCAGTTGGTAATTTTAATTCCCATATATCAGCATATCCACAAAAGAACTGGATAAAATTTTCTAAGAATTTTATCGAATCAATTGGTTTAGTTTACAATCCATATACAACTCAAATTGAACCGCACGACTACATGGCAGAAACCTTCCAGACAATTTCTAGAATAAATACTATTTTAATCGATTTAAATCGTGATATTTGGACTTATATTTCAATAGGTTATTTCAAACAAAAAACAGTAAAAAAAGAAGTTGGTTCTTCAACAATGCCCCATAAAGTTAACCCTATTGACTTTGAAAACTCCGAAGGAAACTTAGGAATGTCGAATTCATTGTTAATTCATTTTTCTGAAAAATTACCTATTTCAAGACTTCAAAGAGATTTAACTGATTCCACAGTCCTAAGAAATATAGGACTAGCTTTTAGCTTTAGTTTAATAGCATATAAGTCATGCTTAAAAGGTCTTTCTAAATTAGAAATTAATAAAACTCAAATAAATAAAGATCTAGATCAAGCATGGGAAATTTTAGCAGAACCAATTCAAACAGTTATGAGAAAAAATAAGATAAAAAATTCTTATGAAAAACTTAAAGATCTTACTAGAGGTAATCAAAATATAAATAAAGAATCCATACAAAAATTCATCACACTTCTTAAATTACCAAAAGAAGATAAAGATTATCTTTTAAATTTAACACCTCAAAACTACATTGGACTAGCTTCATCATTAGCAAGAAAATTTAAATGAATGAAATATTAGTTCTATATTATTCCAAAAGTGGTTCTGTTAAAGAATTAGCTTCATTTATTGCCAGAGGAATAAATTCAGTTGAAGGGGCAGAAGCAAAAATAAGAACTGTACCTGAAATTTTTCCTGAAATAAATATACAAAAACCTTCTATCCCTGAGACAGGTTCACTCTATGCTACGTTAGATGACCTAAGTAATTGTTCTGGGTTAGCTCTTGGAAGTCCAACAAGATTTGGAAATATGGCAGCGCCATTAAAATATTTTATTGATACGGCAACACAATTATGGTTGAAAGGTTCACTTGAAAATAAACCTGCTTGCGTATTTACATCCTCCAGCTCACTTCATGGAGGAAATGAATCTACCCTATTAAGTATGCATATACCTCTTTTTCATATGGGTATGATTGTTCTAGGTCTCCCTTATTCAAATCCAGAGCTAGCAAAAACTATTTCTGGTGGGACTCCATATGGGGCAAGTCATGTAGGTAATGGTAAAAAAACTACATCTATTTCTGAAGAAGAAAAAAAATTATGTATTGCCCAGGGAATAAGATTAGCAGAAGTAAGTTTAAAGCTTACTAAATGAATATTCTTTTTTTAATATCGTCTATAAGCCTAATATGTTTAATAATTTTGAATTTACTTTGGGAAATATTTTACAACCCACTTCAAGAGAATGGATCAATGATGGTTTTAAAATCTTTGATTCTTTTGATTCCATTATCTGGTATTTTAAAAAAAAATGTATACACATACCAATGGTCTAGTATGCTTATATTACTTTTTTTTATTGAGGGTGTTGTTCGTTTTTATAGTGAAAAAGAAATTTCACAAACAATGGCTTTATCCCAAATAATTTTATCTATTATATTTTTTATTTCAACAATATTTTTTTGTAAGTCTAAAAAGAAAATATGAAAATTCTAATTTCAAATGATGATGGTTATAAATCCAAGGGTATTAAAGCACTCATAAAAGAATTAAAAACAATAGCTGATTTAGTTATAGTTGCACCAGATAGAAATCGAAGTGGATCTAGTAGTTCATTGACTTTGGATAAAGCTGTTAAGGTTAATAAATTAGAAAAAAACTTTTACTACATAAATGGTACGCCCACAGACTGTGTTCATATAGCACTTACAGGACTAATAAATTTTGTACCAGATCTAGTAATATCTGGCATTAATCATGGGCCAAACATGGGTGACGATACTATTTATTCTGGAACAGTGGCTGCAGCAATGGAAGGTTATTTGTTAAATATTCCATCATTTGCAATATCTATGGGGAATGAAAATCCAAAATTTTTTGAAACAGGTGCAAAAGTTATTGTTGATCTGATTAAGCTATATAATAAAAAAAAATTAGGATCAATGCTTTTAAATGTTAATGTTCCAGACATTCCTTATGAGGAATTAAAAGGTATGGAGATTACTAGACTTGGGAAAAGGCATGCTGCAGAATCAGCAATTAAAAGTGAAGAAAATAAAAGTGAAGCGTTATATTGGATCGGAGCAGCAGGAGAACCAAATGATGGTGGGCCAGGAACGGATTTTAATTCTATTAGAAAAATGATTGTTTCCATAACTCCTATTCATGCTGATTTAACTGATTATCAAAATATACAAAAAATGAAAGAATGGGTAAAAAATGAAAAGTAAAATATTTTTTATATTAATATCAATTTTATTATCTGGTTGTGCATCACAATTTCCAGCTCCAGTTGATGGAGATAAAAAAATAGAAATTAAAAAAAGTGTTAAAGAATGTCCAGATATATATACTGTCAAAAAAGGTGAAACAATATTTAGTATAAGTTTAAAATGTGGATTTGATTATAGAAAAGTTGCTTTATCAAATGGATTAAAAAAACCATATTTTGTAAAGCCTGGAGATCGAATAAGGTTTGATATTTTAAGAAAAAATAAAAGCAGAACTTCTGAGGAGAAAAGTACTAGTGATGAAGTGAAAACTATACCATTTGATGAAGATGAGATAATTGAAGATAATATTTATACAGATGACCAGATAAATCAACAAGATTCAGATATTTCTTTTCAATACGGGGATCCCATACAAATAGACCAGCCAAAAGTTATTCGTGAAAAATATTCAAGAAAATCAATTAAGAAATCTAAAAAACTTTCAGCCTTAAAAGAAAAAAATTTAAAAAATTGGGATTGGCCAACTGATGGAGAAGTCACTTCATTTTTTAATCCAGCTAATGACAAAAAAGGTATTGAAATTTTAGGTTTAAAAGGACAAGAAATTAGGTCTGTGGCAAAAGGAAAGGTTATATATGTAGGTGAAGATTTAGCAGGTTATGGAAAATTAACAATTATTAAACATGAAAATAAAGTCTTAAGTGTTTATGGGCATCAACAGGCGATTTTAGTAACTGAAGGACAGACTGTACAAGCCGGACAAACTATTGGAACTATGGGCAACAGCGGCACAAATGAAAATAAGCTACTATTTGAAATAAGAAAAGAAGGTGAATCAGTTGATCCAATTAGTTTTTTAAAAAAAATATCTTAATATAATTATTTCTTTTCGTTATCTTTAAGATATTTTTTTACTTCTTTCATATCATATGCACGAGCCCACTTGATTATTTCATCAAAAGCAGGAGCGCCGAGTTCTCCACTTTGAGCATGAATTCCAGCCCTATCTCTAATAAATAAAACTGAAGGTACTTCTTCGAGATTAAAATAATCTGAGATAACTTTATCTTTATCTATGTCTACCATACCAAAAATGATGTCTTTATTTTTTTTGGCTGCGGCTTCAAATATAGGGGTAAAGGTGAGACATGGTTTACACCATGTTGCCCAAAAATCTACTATTACAAAGTCATTTTCTTCTATTGTTGTCTTAAAATTCTTTTCTGTAAGTGTTATCAAATTGCTCATAATTATCCTATTTCCATTTATTAATAAAATATATATCATTAAGTGGCTTTCTTGCGCGAACCTGAGTTTCTTTATCTTTTTGTACTTGGCTTAACTTAGATTCATCTATTTGTTTTCCTATCGCCATGCAAGATAAGATATCAAATTCTTCTGGTACATTTGATAGTTTTCTTATCTTCTGTTGATCAAATCCACCCATTTGGTGAGCGTTCAACCCAATACTAGTTGCTTGTAAACATATATTTTCTGCAGCCGCTCCAGAATCATATTGTGCCCAACGGTTGGGCTCATTATTATGATTAAAATTTTTATTGGCACATACAATTATTATAATTGAAGAATCCATTGCCCAATTCTGATTTCCAACGGATAAACAATTTAATACACTTGTCCAAGCTGTTGCATCATCTTTTTTGAATAAAATAAATTGCCATGGTTGATCTCCGAAGCATGAAGGCGCCCATCTTGCTGCTTCAAATAGTGATTTGATCACATCCTCTTCAATAATATAATTTGAATCAAAAGCACGTGGACTCCATCTTTCAGCGATTACATCATTAATTGGAACTATAGTATCAGCTTTTTTTTTCATTAAATTTCAACTTTTATCATAAAGAAGGATTATTTATTTAGCTCAAGTTTAGCCTAAAAATGTTTATATTAAAATAACATTCAATTCATTATAATCAGACAATATTAAATATTAAAAAATTCAAAAAGTTTAATTTTCATTATGAATAATAAGAAACAAAATGAATTATTTATGCATGAGGCACTAAAAGAAGCAAATTTATCATATAAAAAAAATGAAGTGCCTGTTGGTGCAGTTTTAGTTTACAAAGATAAAATTATTGCTTGCGGTCATAACTTATGTATTTCTGAAAATAACCCATGTGCACATGCCGAGATTATTGCTATACAAAAGGGATGTGAATATTTTAAAAATTACAGGCTTTTAAATTGTTCTTTGTATGTAACTTTAGAGCCATGTATTATGTGTCTTGGTGCTATTTTTAATGCTCGTATAAGTAAATTATTTTTTGGGGCTTATGATTTAAAAACAGGTGCTTGTGAAAGTGTAATTAATCTGAAAAATAACAAAAATCTAAATCATCATTGTGTAGATATTAATGGAGGTATTTTAGAAAAAAAATCACAAGAACTACTTCAAAATTTCTTTAAAGGTAAAAGGTAAAAAAAAACCGTGAAGGATCACGGCTTTTTTATGTAATTAAATTCTAATCTCTATTACCCATCACAGCCATTAGAATATGAAGTAAATGGACAAACAAGTTATAAATATTTAAATATAATGCTAAGGTAGCCATTATGTAGTTTGTTTCCCCGCCTCTTACAATTCTATTAACATCATAAAGAATAAAGCCTGAGAAAATGAGGACAGCTATTCCAGATATTGCAAGAGACATTGCTGGTATCTGAAAAAACATATTTGCGAGCATTGCTAATATCAAAAGAATTAAACCAATCATTAAAAACTTACCCATGAATGATAAATCTCTTTTTGTAGTAGTTGCAATTCCTGATAATACAAGAAATATAGTTGCTGTTCCTCCAGCAGCTAGTCCAACTATTTGACCGCCATTACTTAAGCTGAAGGCTACCTGCAGAATTGGGCCTAAAAGAATACCCATTAAAAAAGTTAAGCCTAAAAGAAAAACGACACCAAGACTACTATTTTGATTCTTTCTTATGAGATAAAACATTCCAAAAAGACCTGCAAGCGTTAAAATGAAAAACATTATTGGGCTTTGAGCCATTAATCCAAAATTCATACTCATACCAATAAAAGCGCCAATTACCGTCGGAATTAATGAAAATCCTAATAATGCATAAGTATTTCTTAAAACCTTATTAGTAGCTAATGCCGATTGTGATTGAGCAGTAATGTCAAAATTATTTTGCATAGTATTTTTAAATCCTTATAAATTAATTAATACCCATATAGGATAAGACTTATAAGGTTAAAGTTCAAGATATTTCAGTATAAATTTTACTTATTTTTATAATTTTGTAATAATCGATCGAGCTTCTTTAATATTAAAATTATGAAATTTTAATTTGTTTTCTTGCCTTTTCTTTTTATTTAATTTCATTATCTCTAACCTTTTAAGAGAATTTGGTTTTGAATTCCATTTTAATTCTTCAATTAATTTGTCTAATTTGTTTGGAGAATTACAAACCAGCACCATATCACATCCAGCTTCAAGTGCATTTTGAACTCTTTTAGTAATATTTTCTTGAAAACTTTCAATGGCTTTCATAGTTATGTCATCACTAAAAATTGCACCTTTAAAATTCAATCGATCTCTTAATTGATCTTGAAGCCAAAAATTTGAAAGTCCAGAAGGGTTTTGATCACATAAGGAATAAATTATGTGCGAAGGCATAATACCTTTAAGACCAGCATTAATAAGATTTTTAAAAGTTTGAATATCATTATTTTGAATTATTTTTAAAGGTCGATCATCGGTAGCTTTTTCGATGTGTGTATCAGCTTTTATAAAACCATGGCCAGGAAAATGTTTTCCTACAGATTGCATACCTCCAAAATTTAAACCTTCAATCAGGGCAATTGCTAATTCTGAAACTATATCTGCATCTTTATGAAATGATCTATTACCAATAATTGAACTAGAGTCATAATCAATATCTAAAACCGGTGTAAAACTAAAATCAATATCCATTTCTGCTAATTCTTCAGAAATCACCCATCCAACTAATTTAGCAATTAGTTTTGCATGATCACTATCCTTTTGATAAATTTTCCCGATTTGTTTCATATCAGGAATCTCAGTGAATTCATCTCTGAATCTTTGAACACGCCCACCTTCATGATCAACTGCTATAAGTAAATTTTTTTTAATTTTTCTGATTGATTTAATAAGATTTTTAAGTTGTTGTTTATTTTTATAATTTCTTGTAAATAGAATAATTCCACCAACTAAAGGATGCTCAATTCTTTTAATATCAGAATTGTTTAAAACTAACTCTTGAATATCAATCATTAAGCAGGTCATTTTAAAAAAGCCTCAAATTTTTAAATTAAAAGGATTAAAGTTTGTTTTTGTATCATAAAAATCAATTTTTTCTTTAGCCTTTAAAAATCTTATAATCTTATAAGTTATTGGAGTAAAAACTACCTCAACCCCTGTTTTAGCCAAAAATTGGGCCACAACTACTAACATTAACTTGTCGTTAGGAATAACCCCTGAATTATAAAAAGCCAAAGGGTAAAATAAAATCGAATCTACACCCTCGCCAAAAATTGTTGAGCCAATAGTTCTAGTCCACAGATGCTTTCCTTTGGTCCAGATTTTCATTTTTGCCATAACAAAAGAATTTACAAACTCTCCAGCAGCAAAAGCAATTAAGCCAGCTAAAGCGACTCTCCATGCAGAACCAAATGCAATCTCATAAACTTCTTGATTTTTCCAAAAAGGTGCTGGGGGGAGCGCAACTACAACCCATGCCATTAATGAAGCAAAAGCTAAGCCAGCAAAACCCGTCCATATCACCCTCCTTGATGCAGCATATCCATATACCTCAGTAAGAATATCACCAAAAATAAATGAAATAGGAAAAAATAATACCCCAGCTCCGAATGTAATGACTCCAAAAATAGGTAGATCTAATTGTGAAATTTTAGCAGGGCCAATTATATTAGCAGTAATTAAGACTGTTACAAAAGCTGCCATCATTAGATCATAATATTTATAATTATTTGTTTTCAATTTTTTGTAACATCCCATTTATGGTTCAAATAATCTCCGAAAAAATTAATACAGTAAACTAAAGACATAATACTAAGTCCTACAAATAAAGCATAATGAGGAGAAACTAATAAAAATCTCACACTATCTCTCATCATTCCACCCCAAGATGCTACTGGAGCCTGTAAACCCAATCCAATGAACGATAGGCTTGCTTCTGCAATAATTAAACCAGCTACAGCATAAGTAGCCTCAACTATTAAAGGTGTTTTTAACGAGGGTAATATATGATTTATAATTATTTTTTTGTTAGAGCTACCCATTGATTGTGAAGCTTTTACAAAATCAAGGTTCTTAATTAAAACTGTTTGAGCTCTTGCAAGCCTTGCATAACCAACCCAACCGCCTATAGATAATGCAAAAATTAAATTTGCTTTTCCAGGGCTTAAGATAGCTGCAAAGGCAATAGCTAATAATATACCTGGGAATGCCATAAATAGTGTAGTTAAATATCTCACAAACTGATCTAATTTACCTCCAAAATACCCTGCAATCACGCCGATTAATACACCAATAAAACTTGAAATAATTGTAACAAGAAAAATTATTTCAAAAGAATTTATAAATCCATCAATCAATCGATGAAAAATATCTCTTCCATAGTCATCTCTTCCTAGCCATGAAGAATAGTTAGGCTCAATTAAAATTTCACTAAAAACCATTTGATTTGAATCAAAACCGAATAATAATTTAATAGTTATTCCTATTAACCAAAAACAAACTATAAATAAAACTAATTTATTCATACTTAAATACTCTTCATTCTTGGATCAAGAAGTTTATAAAGTATCTCAGTGAATAAATTTACAAAAACATACGAGATTGCAATTATAAAAATACATGCTTGAGTAATCGGGTAATCTCTCATTTGAATTGAATCAACTAAAAGCATGCCAAGACCATTCCAGCTAAATAATGTTTCTGTAATAACAGCACCAGATAGTAATGCTCCAAATTGCATTCCAATAATCGTTATCAATGGTATTAAAACTAGTCGAAATATATGATTTATAGTTATAGTCCATTCCTTCAAGCCTTTTGCTCTTGCCGTCCTCACAGCATCTGAATCCATAATTTCAACCATACAATTCCTAGTCATTTTAATAATAATAGCTAACATGCCTAAAGATAATGTTAGTGCTGGTAAAACTATAGAAAATGGACTATTCATACCACTAATTGGTAACCAGCCTAACCAAATCGAAAGCCATAACATTAATAGTGGGCCTAAAAAAAAGTGAGGTATAGATATAAAAAATAGACTTGAATTTATAATTACTCTATCTATTAAACTATCTTTATATTTAGCTGCAATTAATCCTCCAGATATTCCAAATAGTATTGCAATACACAACGCACTTAATGCAAGCAAATAAGTATTTTTCGTAGCAATAATTATTTGTTGATTAATTGGCATACCAGTCAAAATAGATTTACCAAAATCACCACGAACTATTTGTAAATATGAATCAATCATTTGTTTATATATTGGCTGATCTAAACCTAGCTCTTCTCTCAACTTCATTTGATCTGCAATTGCCGCAGATTCTCCAAGCATTACTTGGATTGGATCTCCTGGAATTAGATGCAATATAAAAAAAGTGACGACAAAAATACCTAATATTTGTAAAAAAGATGAAAAAATGATTATTGAAAAATTATTTTTCATTGATATAAACAACAGTTCCTACTGAAACTAATTCGAAAAGCTCAATTACATCTTTGTTTGCCATTCTTATACATCCATGAGAAAAAGGTTTTCCAAGCTTTTCCTCATAGGGAGTTCCATGAATATAAATATATCTTTGCATTGTGTCATGATTACCTAAACGATTGATTCCCACTTCCATTCCTGATAGCCATAAAATTCTAGACAAAATCCAATCATGATCAGGATCTAATTTTGAGACTTCATCGCTCCATCTTATTCCTGTATATCTCCTTCCTTCAAAAATACCAGAATTTGGGACACCTTCTCCAATCATTGCTCGAATATAATGAGTTCCGAGAGGCGTTTTAAAACTATTTTTTTCTTGGCCAGCACCTTTAAGTGCAGTTGATATCGAATATGATTTAATTAGCTTATTATCAAAATAGACTAATAGAGTTTGTTTTTTTATTGATATATTAATCGATAGCTTCATAATTTTTCCTAACATATTTCAAAGCATTCCAATTACCGTCTAAATGAACATCATAACCAATTATGTTTTTATTAAATGCAGCAAAATTTCCCTCATACCATAAAGGAATAAAAGCATTTTCAGTGTGAATTTTTTTAATAACTTTATTCCAAATATTAGATTCTTTTGCTCTTTTAATAAGTCTATCTGTTTCCTTATTTTTGTATTTACCTCTATTTAATCCCTCTGGTGGAATAAAGCTAGATTTAAAAATTTTTTCATAAATTTCAGGGTTTCTTATTCCAACCCAAGTTAAGCCATATAATTGAAAGTTACCTGCTTGTATATCTTTAAAATAAGTTCCCCAATCAAGTGACTTTATAATTAATTTTATGCCAATTATTTGCAATTGTTTCTGAATCAGAGTTGCTATTTTTACCCTAAATGGATCAGTAGAAGTTTTGAATGTTATTGAAATTGGTTCTTCTAAATCTAATTCTTTAATATATTTTTTTGCTAAATCGGGATTATAAGCAACTGAATTTAATTTTTCACTTGCCCAATGTTCTGGTGGTAAAATTTGTTCAGCAATTCTAGTTTGATCATTCAAAAAAAATTTTATTAATGATTGGCGATCAATTCCTAAACTTAATGCCTTCCTAAACTTTGATTTTTTCAACAATCTATCACTAAGATTTAAACCAATATACGACACATTAGCACCATATTCTGTTAAAGATACAATTTCTTCTTTATCTTTTAAGAGATTAATCATTTCCAGTGGTATATCATTTTGTAATAAATCAATTTCACCATTTATCAACTTCAATACTCTTACAGTTGGATCCTTTATCTTATTTAATTCAATTATTTGATTATCACTAAGTCTTTTTATTCTCAAATTTGGATTTTTCGTAATGAACATAAATGGGCCTGAACCAATTGGATTTAAGGAAAAGTTGTGGTTTGAATTAATTAAATCCTCTGGCAAAATAAAAAATGATAGTCGTGTCAAAAAATTATTATCTTTGCTAAATAAGATAACTTCGAATTCAAAATTAGATAATTTTGTAATAGTTTTTATATTTATTAATTCTAAATAAAATGGAGACTTTTTTTGGTTTCTTAAATTATTTAATGTAGAAATAATGTCGTCAATATCCATAATCGTTTTGTTATGAAAAATAGGTAATTGCTGCTTAATTCTAAATTTATATTTTAGAGGTGAAACTTTTTCCCAATTAACTATTTTAGATTTAAGTTGATAATCTTTTCCATAATAAAATAAAGGTGAATAAAGTAATGAAGATAATCTCTCAGAAGCGGCGTCGGATTGAAATCGCGGATCTAAATTTTGTGGTTCTTGAGCTATTCCAAAAGAAATAATATTTTCTAAATTTTTTTCAGAACAACCAGTCATAAGAAAAAAACTTAGAGATATTAAAATTAAATGTATAGTTAATTTATTCATTTCTTATAAATAAAGAAATTGATTCAATATGTGAGGTATGAGGAAACATATTAACTATCCCACCTTTTTTAAAAACATAATCTTTTTCATTAACTAGTATATTTGAATCCCTAGCTAAGGTGGAAGGGTTGCATGATATATATAGAATTAATTCTGGTTTTATCTCATCATCTAATAAATTGATCAAATCAATTGCACCAACTCTTGGTGGGTCAATTAACCACTTGTTTGCATAACCCAATCCAATCAATTCTTTTTTTTTAAGTGAAAATAAATCTAATTTTTTAAACTTTAAATTCTTACTTAAATTATTTTGATGTGCATTTCTATTTCCTGAATCAATAAGATTTTCATCTCCTTCTATAGCCACAACATTTGCTCCTGTAGTGGCAATGGGTAGAGCAAAATTTCCAACTCCAGAAAATAAATCAAAAATTAAATCTACTTTAGATGGATTTAACATATTCATTACTTTTCTAATTAAAATTTGGTTTATGAAAGGATTTATCTGTGTAAATCCTGTTGGATTAAAAGAAAAATGTAAATTATATTCCTTGTTTATATATGACATTTCATGAGGTGTTAAACTTGAGAGAGGTTTGACAGTGTCATAGCCTTTGGACTGCGTCCAAAATTCTATTTTATTAGATTTTTGAAAATCTTTTAAAAGACTTATATCTTCTCTTTTAAGTGGCTCAAGAATTCTTAAAACTAAAATATGACGAACTTGATTTGAGGCATATTCAATTTGAGGGATTTTATCTCTTATAGATAGTTTATAAAATAAATTTTGTAAGGGTTCAATTAGATCAGATATTTTTTTTGGCAAAACAGAACAAGAATTCATATTAGTTAAAAAATGTGACATTTTTTCATTAAATCCAATTAAAACTTTTTGTTTTTTTAAAACAAACTTAACTCGCAATCTTGCCTTATGACGATAATGCCATAAAGGTCCTGATATTGGACTTAATAAAGTTTCAGGTAATACATTACCTACATGCATTAGTGTCTCTTCAAATGATCTTTGTTTGTATGCTAATTGTGCACCTTCATCAAAATGTTGCATTGAGCATCCTCCGCAAACCCCATAAACATTGCACTTTGCAACTACTCTTTGTGATGAGGGTTTTAATATTTTTAAGCTTTTTCCAAATGCTAAATTTTTTTTCTTTTTTAAGATTTTATATTCAACTACTTCATTAAGAAGTGCATTATCAATAAACATAGTTTTATTATTTTTATAAGTAATTCCTTTACCTTCATGATTGATAGAAGATATAGTCGTTATTGAAGATTTTTCGGATCTTGATTGAGCTATTTTTGCCATGCTTTAATAAATAATTTCCAATGAGATTGGTTATAACTTTCAAGCATTGATTGAAGATTTCTTAACTCTTCATCATATAAATTTGTATTTATATGCTCTTTTATTAGTAAAAATCTTAGGTAGACTAAATAAGTATTAACCACGTCTGTTTCACAATAATTTCTGATGGATTGAATATTTCCATTTAGATAATTCTTCCAAACCTGTCCTCCGTCCATATCTAATTTTCCTGGAAAACCGCAAGATTTGGATATATGATCCAATGAAGCATTATTTCTTCCAGTATAAAGTGCGAAGAAATCCATTAAATCAATATGTCTTTGATGAAATCTATTCAAATAATTATTCCATTTAAAATCTGAATTATTTTCCCCCATATCAAAATAAATTGAGGAGGAAACTTTGTTTATTAATGATCTATAATTTAGAACGGGTAAGTCGAAGCCTGTTCCATTCCAAGTTACCAAATTAGGTAGGTATTTTTCAATTCCATCATAAAATCTCTCTAATAATTCTGCTTCAGTACTTTTCTCGTCCCCTAATGTCCATATTTTCAATTGCTCATCAGTTTTTAAAACACATGAAATTGCGACGATTTTTTGAAAATGATGTTGTAAAAATTCATGTCCAACTTTTTGCCTTCTCTGATACATTGCAATATTTACTACATCTTCATCATCTAAATCATTGCTAATCTTTAATAGCTTTCGGATTGCTAAAATATCTGGGATGGTTTCTAAATCAAAAACTAATGATGGTGTCACAGCTTAAGCGGGAAAAATCCCTGTTGATAAATAACGATCTCCTCTATCGCATGCAATTGATACTATAAGTGATTTTGGATCTTTTGCTGCGATCATAAGAGCAATGTAAAGAGCTCCTCCAGTTGATGCTCCTGAAAAAATGCCTTCTTTCTTAGCAAGACTTCTTGCTGTCTCTTCAGCATTTTTTTGACTTACATTTTTTATACTATCAATATTTTGATCATTAAAAATTTTAGGTAAATATTCTTTTGGCCATTTACGTATACCAGGTATTTGAGAACCTTCTTCGGGTTGTACGCCAATTATTTTTATTGAAGGATTTTTTTCTTTAAGAAATTTAGATGTCCCTACAATTGTTCCAGTTGTTCCCATACTTGAGACGAAGTGGGTTACTTTTCCTTTGGTATCACGCCATATTTCTGGCCCAGTACCTTCATAATGCGCTTTTGGATTATCTAGATTTCCAAATTGGTCCAAAACTTTACCTTTTCCTTGGCTTTGCATCTCGAGAGCTTTATCGCGAGCAAACTCCATACTACCTTCTTTAGAAGTCAGTAATAACTCAGCTCCAAATGCTTTCATTGTTTGCTGCCTTTCTAAAGATTGATTTTCTGGCATTATTAAAATAATTTTATAGCCTTTCATGGCAGCTACCATTGCAAGAGCTATACCTGTATTACCAGAAGTTGCTTCTATTAGAGTATCTCCTGGCTTTATATCACCTCTTAATTCAGCTTGTTGAATCATTGAAAAAGCTGGTCTATCCTTTACTGAGCCAGCAGGATTATTTCCTTCTAATTTAAGATAAATTTCTCCAAAATTAGACTTACCCATTCTTTGGATTTTAGCTAGTGGAGTGTTCCCAATTGTAGATTCTAATGAATTCATTTATTAATTTTATTGTAAATATAAAGCGTAAATATAACAAACAAAATATATGCAATGAGTGCTAACTGAGGAAGAGTAAGGCCTAAAAAATACCAGTCAATTTCTGAACAATCGCCTGTTCCTTTAAACAATAAGCTAAATGCTTCAGTAAGTGGAAAATTTTCAAACATATAATCTAAATCTATTCCGCATTCAGCTGGAACTATAATCCATTTACTTTGAATCATAATATGTCTAATGGCAAAGACTATACCAACAATATTTGTAGTTAAAAGAGATGAAATATGAATAAATTTAATTAATTGATTTGGTTTTAAAAAAGAAAAAAGAAGAAATATAAATCCAATAATAATAAAAACAATTCTTTGAGAGACACATAAAGGGCAAGGTTCTAAATTAAATTGGGTCTGTATAGCAACTGCTACGCCAACCAAAACAAAAGCAAGAAAAGATCCAAATAAATTTATTCTTTTAAATGTTAAAAAATTTTGCATTAGATTCAATTAGTTTAATAAACGATTTATAATAAATTAAGTTTTAAAATATTTTGTTAATAGATATACCTATATGATAAACGACTTTAATTCAGCTGAAATAAAAATATTTTCGATTACAGAAATTAATAAATTAGTTAAACAACTACTTCAAGATAATTTTCCTACAATTTGGGTAAAAGGTGAAATATCCAATTTTATTGAGGCTAGCTCAGGTCATTGGTATTTTTCTCTTAAGGATAATAATGCACAAGTCCGATGCACTATGTTTAAAGGGCAAAATAATGAAGTTAAACGGATTCCCAAAAATGGAGACATGATTGAAGCTCAATGTAAAATTGGACTCTACGAACAAAGAGGTGATTATCAATTAAATATATCTTCCCTTCAACAGGCTGGTTTAGGTAAATTATTTGAAGAATTCAATTTGTTAAAACAAAAACTTGATAAAGAAGGTCTTTTTGATGATCATTATAAAAAAACTTTACCATCTTATCCAAACACTATAGGAATTATAACCTCTCCAGATGCTGCTGTTTTGAGAGACATAATAATTACTTTAAAAAGAAGAAATAAATCACTAAAAATAATAATTTACCCTACTCCAGTTCAAGGTCAAGCTGCTCCTAAAGGAATTATCGATGCCATAAAAATTGCAAATCAAAGGAATGAAGTTGATGTTCTGATTTTATGCAGAGGTGGAGGTTCTATTGAAGATTTATGGTCATTTAATGAGGAATTAGTAGCTAGGCAAATATTTTCCTCAAAACTTCCAATAATCACAGGAGTTGGCCATCAAACAGATATTACTATATCTGATTTTGTTTCAGATCTTAGGGCTGCTACCCCAACTGCAGCAGCTGAAATTATTAGCTCAAGCCATGAAGAATTAATTGGGAGTTTAGAATATTTTGAATCTAATTTGACAAATATTATCCAACATAAAATTGACGAATTAAACCAAAAAATTGATTTACTTGAAAAAGGGCTTTTATCCCCAGCACAGAAAATCATGATTCAATATGATCTAATTATAGGATTTAAAAATAGAATACAAATGGCTATAAATTCACAACTTCAAAAATATCAAGAGCAAATTAAATCATATAAACAAAATTTAAATTATTTAAATCCTAATGAAATATTAGCAAGAGGATATTCAATTGTTTTAAATCAAAATAAAAAGATTATCAATAAAGCTTCAGTTTTGAATCTTAGTGATAAAATAAAAATAAAGTTTTACAAAGGTAATGTAGAAGCAAATATTACAAAAATTAATCAAGACAAAGAATCATAAATGAGCAAGTTAAAAGCAAAAAATGCATCAATGATGGCATTATCCCTTGCCGCACTGGGGGTTGTTTTTGGAGATATAGGCACTAGCCCACTCTATGCTATTAGAGAAATATTTACCATTAGTAACAATATCTTGGCTCTCAATGAAGCTAACATGTTAGGAATATTATCCATAATTTTCTGGTCACTCATTTTAATAGTTTCGGTTAAGTATATTACTTTTATTATGAGAGCAAATAATAATGGTGAAGGAGGTATTATGGCGCTCCTCTCATTAGCAAATCGGAATGCAAAATCTAAAAAAAAGAAAATAATTATTATGTGTATCGGTATGTTAGGTGCATGCATGTTTTATGCAGACGGTATGATTACTCCTGCTATTTCAGTTTTGTCTGCAATTGAAGGAATTGAATTAATTACACCTAAATTTGATAGTTTTATCGTTCCTATTACATTGGTGATTATTTTTTTGTTATTTTGGATGCAAAGTAAAGGATCGAGTACTGTAGGAATTATGTTTGGTCCTGTAATGCTTATCTGGTTCATAACTTTAGGGATTCTAGGTGTTTATAATATTATTCAAGCACCTTATGTTTTGAATGCTCTTAATCCAATTTATGCAATTAGTTTTTTTAATAATCAATTTTCAATAGCATTTATTACTCTTGGGGCCGTTGTTCTTTGTGTAACTGGAGCAGAATCATTATATGCAGACATGGGTCATTTTGGAAGAAATCCAATTAGAATCACATGGTTTAGTTTTGTTTTTCCTGCCCTAACCTTAAATTATTTTGGGCAAGGTGCATTAATCTTAAGTGACGCAAGTAATATTAAAAATCCTTTTTATCTTATGGCACCTGAATGGTTTACATTACCTTTGGTTATTCTTGCAACTTTTGCAACTATTATCGCTTCTCAAGCATGTATTACAGGTGCTTTTTCAGTTTCAAAGCAAGCTTTACAGCTTGGCTTTATCCCTCGAATGAGAATAAATCACACTTCTGAAGAAAAAGAGGGTCAAATATATCTTCCTAGAATAAACTGGATACTTATGATTGGAGTTATGTCAGTTGTAATTATTTTCCAGAATTCAAGTGCTCTAGCTAGCGCATATGGAATTGCCATAACCTTAAATATGGTAATTGCGACAATTTTAGCTGGATTTGTTTTTTTAGAAGTCTGGAAATGGAGTTGGTTTAAAACAACAATGATAATATCTATATTTTTTATAATTGACTTAATTTTCTTTAGTGCAAATATTATAAAAGTTCCAGATGGAGGTTGGTTTCCACTTTTAATAGGTGGTATTCTTCTTTTATTAATGACCACATGGAAAAAAGGAAGAACAATATTATATTTAAAATTAAAAACAGAATCTATGGAGATTGGCTCCTTTCTCGAATCTATGAAAAAAGATCTTCGTAATCGGGTAAAAGGAACAGCCGTCTTTTTAACTCCTAATCCAGATGGAGTACCTCATTCATTACTACATAATTTAAAACACAACAAGGTAATTCATAAAAAAGTTATTTTATTAAAAATAAAATTTGCAGACTATCCTCATTCAAATCCAGATAACTTAATAGCAGTTGAGAAATTACCTAATAATTTCTACAAAGTAATAATTAACTATGGCTTTAAAGATGACACAAATCTTCCTCGAGATTTAGCAAAATGTTCTAAATATGGAATTGACATTAATGATATAGATACCTCTTATTTTATTGGTAAAGAAAGTTTAATTATTAAGCCTGGAACAAATATGAATTTATTGAGAAAAAAAATATTTGTTGCTTTATTTAGAAGTGCTGAAAATATAACAAACCAATTTCATTTACCAGTCAACCGAGTGGTTGAATTGGGAAGCCAAGTACTATTTTAAAAAGATGAACTTATGAAATTTTTTCTTATTATTTTAATTTTTATTAGTGGTTGTGTGTCAACTACAACAAATACTGACTCTAATGTATCAAGACAACAACTGTTAATTCTTCCTGAATTCATGGCGAATAGCATGGCTGTTGAAGCATACAATGAAGCCCTTAATAATGCAGATAAAAATAATAAACTTAATACAGATAAAGATTTACTCAATAGAATTAGAAAAATTTCTTTTAAACTTATCGATAAAGCAATATTTTTCCGAGATGATGCAAAAGAATGGAAATGGGAAATTAATGTAGAAGATAATGAACAAGTAAATGCATACTGTATGCCTGGAGGAAAAATTATGGTCTTTTCAGGTTTAGTTGAAAAAACTGATGCAACAGATGACGAACTTGCTGCAGTGATTGGTCATGAAATTGTTCATGCACTTCGTGAACATGGACGTGAAAGAATGTCCACAGCTCTAATTCAACAAGTTGGAATTATTGGTTTTGCAGCATATATTGCTAATAAAGGTACGAGAGTTTCAACAGATGCAGCAGTTCAAGCAGTAGCTCTAGGAACTACATTATTCTTTGCTTTACCCAATAGTCGAGAACAGGAAAGAGAAGCAGATAAAATGGGTTTAGAATTAATGGCTCATGCTGGATATAATCCAATGGCAGCAGTTAGTTTATGGAGAAAAATGAATGAATTATCAGAATTTAAAATGCCAGAATTTTTAAGTACTCATCCTTCAAATGAGAATAGAATTAAAGATCTAACTGAACATGCAAGAAAAATAAATCATTTATATGAAGAAAATAAAAAAGAGATTAAAGCTTTCCATCCAACTGATGATGTGAGTGCTCAAGCACAAGGTGGTAAAGGTCATATAAGTGATGGATCTGAAGTACAATTACCTTGAAGAACTTTCAGTTAATAAAATAATTAAGCCTTCCCTTTCTCACAAGCATTTAATGTAAAATACATCTTTTATCAACAAAGAAATTAAATTATGTCGAATATACAATCAATCATTGAGGATGCTTTTGAAAATCGCTCTTCGATAACCCCAAAATCAGTAAGTGATCAAATCAAGAATGCAGTTCATGAAGCAATTAATGGATTAAATAATGGATCACTAAGAGTAGCTTCAAGAGAAAATTTATCTCAAATATGGCAGACGCATCAATGGCTTAAAAAAGCAGTTTTACTTTCATTTCTTATTAAGGATAACTCCATAATGAATAGTAATTATACAAATTACTTTGATAAGGTCGAATCTAAATTTTCTCACTTCCAAGAAAAAGATTTTAGAGAAGGAGGATACAGAGTTGTTCCAAACGCTATGGTTAGAGAAGGAAGTTTTATTGCTAAAAATGTAGTATTAATGCCTTCTTATGTGAATATTGGTGCATATGTAGACGAAGGAACTATGGTTGATACATGGGCTACAGTTGGATCGTGTGCTCAAATAGGGAAAAATGTTCATTTATCGGGTGGTGTAGGAATTGGTGGGGTACTTGAACCAATTCAAGCTGGCCCAACAATTATTGGAGATAACTGCTTTATTGGTGCAAGATCAGAAGTTGTAGAAGGTGTTGTAGTTGAAGATAATTCTGTAATTTCTATGGGCGTGTATATTGGACAATCAACAAAAATATTTGATAGAGAAACTGGTGAAGTTACATACGGAAGAGTGCCAAAAGGGTCAGTTGTAGTTTCTGGAAACTTACCATCTAAAGATGGGTCATATAGTCTTTATTGTGCAGTAATCGTTAAAAAAGTAGATGAAAAAACTTTAAGTAAAGTTGGTATTAACGAACTCCTTAGAGGGATATAAATGTTAAAAGTTTATGGAATTAAAAACTGTAACACTGTTAAAAAAAGTTTAACTTGGCTTGAAACAAATAAAATTCCTTATGAATTTTATGATGTAAAAAAACAAGTATTAAATGAATCGATATTAGATAGTTGGATGAATAATATGCCAACCCCATACAATTGGGAGACCCTTATTAACAAAACAGGAATGACCTGGAGAAAATTACCAGAGACTAAGAAGAAAATGAAGTTAGACATTAATAAAGCTATCAAACTTATATTGGAAAATTCATCTGTAATGAAAAGACCGGTAATTTTAAAAAATGATAAAATTTTAACTATTGGTTTTGACGAATCTGAATTTAACCAAAAAATTCTATGACTAAAACTCTTAATCTTGCTAAAGAATTAATATTAAAAAAATCTATCACTCCTATTGATGATGGATGCCAAGACCTATTAATAAGTCATCTAAAATCATTAGGATTCACGATTGAGAAATTACCCTCTGGTGAGGTTACTAATTTTTATGCTCGAAAAGGACATGAAGCTCCTCTGTTAGTTTTTGCTGGACATACAGACGTTGTTCCACCAGGTCCTTTAAAAGAATGGGCCTCCCCACCATTTGAACCTACTGTTAAAAACAATAGATTATATGGCCGAGGGGCGGCTGATATGAAAACTTCTTTGGCTGCATTTATTGTAAGTATTGAAGAATTTTTAACCGAAAATAAAGATCATAAAGGTTCTTTAGGTTTATTAATAACTTCCGATGAAGAAGGCATAGCTACAGATGGAACAGTAAAGATAGTAGAAGCTCTAAAGAATAAGAAAGAAAAAATAGACTTTTGCATTGTCGGAGAACCTACGTGCGTTTCTAAATTTGGTGATACTATAAAAAATGGAAGAAGAGGCTCATTATCTGCAAAACTTATAGTAAAAGGTATTCAAGGCCATATAGCTTATCCTGAATTAATAAAAAATCCTATTCATACAGTTGCACCAGTAATTGACGAATTAGTCAACACTATATGGGATAAAGGAAATGAATATTTTCCAAAAACATCCTGGCAAATTTCAAATATCAATGGAGGAACTGGAGCAACAAACGTTGTCCCTGGATTCGTTGAAATTTTATTTAACTTTAGATATTCATCAGAAAGTACTTCAGATATTCTTAAGTCAAACGTTGAAAAAATATTGAATAAACATCATTTAGATTATGATATTGACTGGCAGCACTCTGGTGAACCTTACCTAACTGAAACTGGTTCTTTAGTAAATGCACTTTCAGATGCAGTCAAAGAAATTACTGGAAACGATCCTACAATATCCACTACTGGTGGGACTTCTGATGGTCGATTTATTGCAAAAATTTGTGATCAAGTAGTAGAATTTGGGCCAATCAATGAATCAATACATAAAATTAATGAAAATGTTAATATTGATGATATTGAAACTTTAAAAAATATTTATAAATTAGCTATCTTAAAAATTTTAAAATAGAATATTTTAAAATTTATTCCTTAAATTTTAGTAATAAACTACTAACCTGTGACTGACTAAGTTCAATATAACTTCCCTTTTGCAGATTTAAAGGCAGTCTAATTTCTCCAAACCTAATTCTTATTAGCCGATTTACAGTCATATTAAAAACTTCAAAAAGTCTTCTTACTTCACGATTGCGTCCCTCTTTAAGAATGACCTGATACCAGTTGTTAGATCTTTCTCCACCTTTATGAATTATTTTTTGAAATTGTGCTAAACCATCCTCTAATTTTATGCCAGATTTTAATTCTATAATTTGATTATTATTTAATTTTCCATGAACTCTTACTGAATATTCCCGTTCAATTTCGTAACGCGGATGCATTAATCTATTGGCAAAATTCCCATCTGTAGTAAAAATTAATAATCCAGAAGTATTAAAATCTAGTCTTCCTATGGATATCCACTTAGCATTTTTAATTATTGGGAGATTATCAAAAACTGTTAACCTACCTTTTGGATCTTTTTTAGAAACAATTTCACCTTCTGGCTTATTGTAAATCAAAATTCTTGGTAGAATTTTATCAAAGTTAAGTTTTATTAACTTCCCATCAAAAATGATTCGATCAGTATTAGAAACTGGTTGTCCTAATTTGGCTAATTTATTATTAACAGAAATTCTTTTTTCAATAATTGCATTCTCGATCTCTCTTCGAGATGCAATACCAATTTGTGAAAGTGCTTTTTGAATTCTTATTCCTGAAGAATTGACGCTATTTTTTTTCAGAACTATTTCGCCGGAGGAATTATATTATTCGAAAAATCTTTTTCATCATCAATGATATTAGAATCAACTACTTTATTAGAAGATTTAACAATGTCATTATCATCAGTATTTGAAAGTTCATCTGATAAAGAACTATTTAATTCTGGCAATTCTGAAAGAGATTTTAATGCAAAATCATTAAGAAAGTGTTTTGTTGTAGCATATAAAGATGGTCTTCCTGGAACCTCTTTCTGCCCAATAATATCAATCCATTCTCTTTCTATAAGTTGTCTTAAAGTATTTGAGCTTAAAGATACTCCTCGAATTTTTTCAATATCTGCGCGTGTAACAGGCTGCCGATAGGCAATAATGGCCAAGACCTCCAATACTGCCCTTGAATAATTAGGCGCCCGATCTGGTGTTAAGCGCATTAAAAATTCTGTAAAATTAGATTTAGCTTGAAAACGATAGCCTGTGGCAACTTGAATAAGGTTCATTGATTTATCTTGCCAATCATTTTTTATCTCATCCAACAGCATTCTAATTGTAGATCTATCTGTTTTATCAATAAATAATCTACTTAGATCTTCAACAGATAATGGTTGACCACTTGTTAATAAAGCCACCTCAAGAATTTCTTTTAATTTTTCAATTTGAGCCATCTATGTGTCTCCTAATTGGAGATATATAGTTGATGAAGAAGACTGTTGATTAATTTTAATTAAACCTTCTTTAGTTAATTCAAGAATAGCTAAAAAACAAACGACTAATTTTGGAATTGGTTCTTTTTCAGAATCAAAGAAGGTAGAAAATTCTAACAAATCTTTTTCATTTAATCTTTTTAAAATAATTGTCATATGCTCTCTAACTGACAATTCAGATCGACCAATTTGGTGTTGTTCAAATTGTTTTACTCTTCTAAGAACATTTTTCCATGCGTCAAATAATTCATCAACTGAAACATCAGGATATTTAATTGGTATTACTCTTTCAAAATAAGATTGAGCGACCATAATATCCCTACCAACTTGCGGCATATTTTTAAGATTTTCAGAGGCATCTTTCATTAACTCATATTCAATTAGTTTTTTAACCAATTCTGCTCGAGGGTCTTCATCATCGTCTTCTAAAATAGGTTTTGGTAATAACATTCTTGATTTAATCTCTATCAAAACTGCAGACATTAGTAAATAATCTGCAGCTAGTTCGAATTTAATCACTTTCATCTTTTCTACATAATTTATATATTGGTTCGTTAAATTTGCCATTGGAATATCTAAAATATCAATATTATTTTTTCTAATTAAATATATTAATAAATCCAAAGGTCCTTCAAATGAATCGAGATAAACTTCTAAAGCATCAGGTGGTATATATAAATCTTGAGGGAGTAATTCTATTTCTTCTCCATAAACCTTAGCTAAATTTTGTATGTTGTCAGTCACTAGAAATCTATTCCCATTTCTTCACGAACCTCTCTCATAGTATCTTTAGCAATTTTTCTTGCTTTTTCGCAACCATCCGCCGCAACACTTCGAATTAATTCCGGACTATCTTTATACTGCTGCAATTTATCTTTATAATCCTTTGATTCTCTGTTAAATGAAATAGTATTAGATTTATTATTTATCAACTTAAATTCTGGTTCTACAAGTATCATTTTACCTCCGCCCTCTAAATAACCGAAAAGCCTCTCCTTATCGCCAAGGCTTAGACCCTGTTGATCTTCAATAAGTGATTGAGCAGATTCTAAAACTTGTTCATCACCATCTGTCAAATACGAAGCTCGTAATTCTTCATATAAATGACTCTTTTTTGTGCCAAGTTTTTTTATTGCTTGTTTAGCTTTTTCTTGATAACCAACATCTTTGCCATATAAATTATTAAATTCTTTGACAATATTTGAAGTTAATTTAACTAATGGTTTTTGTTTCTCATTTCCTGATATTTGAGTAGCTCTATAAAGTAAAACATCTGTGCTTTGCATTAAATCTTGGCTTAAATTACCAAGAGTTAAAGTCTTTTTTTCTCCATCTTCTAAATTATTTATTTTACTAAACCAATTTATTGGGGTAATCATTGATAATAATGTAAAAATTTCTGTATGTTCCGGTATTTTAGATTGAATAAATATAGTTGCTTGGGCTGGATCTAAACCACATGCTAACCAATCAATAATCATTTTTTCGGTAGTTTTTTCAATTAATTCTGGCTCGGCATTTTTTGTAATCAATGAATGTAAATCAGCAACAAAAAATAAACATTCGCTTTCATGTTGCATGCTAATCCAATTAGAAAGCTTTAAGTCATATTCATTATTAAATAAATTTAAAGTTGGTTTAATACCAGAAACTATTCTTTCTATTGCCATTTTAAAAAGTTATCCTATTTAACCAAATAAATTAAAAATTATACTTTTACTTATATTTATTAGTGGAAATAATATACTACCGAGTACACCAGAAAATAGTAAAAATATTATTATAAACAATCCGTATCTTTCTAAACTTTCTATATAACTTGACCATGGGTAAGGTAATAAACTTACAGCAACTCTTCCACCATCTAATGGTGGAATTGGAAGCATATTTAATACCATTAAGATAAGATTTATTTGAATACCAGCTAAAGCCATAACTTGTAAAAAGAATATAGAGCTATCAGGAAATAATTGCAATCTTCCATACAAAAATGTCCAAAAAATTGCCATTAATAAATTAGAAAAAGGTCCTGCCACGGCAACCCACATCATATTTTTCTTAGGGTTTCTTAAATTAGAAAAATTTACTGGAACAGGCTTTGCCCATCCAAACAAAATACCCCCCAACATAACTGTTAATGCAGGAAGTATTATTGTTCCAATTGGGTCAATATGCTTTAATGGATTCAGGCTGATTCTTCCTAAATACTGCGCTGTCATATCTCCAAAATATTTTGCAGCATACCCATGAGCAGCCTCATGAACTGTAATCGCAAAAATAATAGGTATTGCATAAGCAGTTATTTTTTGAATTATTGTTAACTCTTCCATATACCCCCATCCCAGGTTTTTGGGATGATTATTTTGTTCATTTATTTAAATTCCTTTATACCTATTGCTTTTCTGATTTCTTCAATAACAGGTGTTGAAATACTCAATGCTTTTTGAGCTCCATCCCTGAGCGTTTTTTCAACATAACTTTTATCTTTGGTGATTTTCTCATATTCACTTCTAAAAGGCTTAATTTTTTCATCAAGTAAATTAAATAATTCTTCTTTAGCTTCGCCCCAAGCTATTCCATTCTCATATTTTTTATTAAAATTTAAAATCTCCTCTTCATTTCCAAATGCTTGAAAAATTTTAAATACAGAACAATCGGTTGGATCTTTTGGAACTCCTGGCTCAAGAGAATTAGTTTTAATTTTCATTATTGATTTTCTTAATTTTGATGAAGTATCAAAAATAGGAATAGTATTATTATAACTTTTACTCATTTTTCGACCGTCACTCCCTGGAATTATTCCTTTTTTTTCATCTATCATTGCTTCTGGAACTGTTAAAAGATCTCCATAATAATGATTAAACCTATTAGCTATATCTCTTGTCATTTCTATATGTTGTTTTTGATCTTGTCCTACAGGAACAATGTCAGCCTTAAACATTAAAATATCAGCTGCCATTAAAATAGGATAGTTGTAAAGCCCCATAGTAATTCCTTTATCAGGATCAATTGAATTTTCATTTTCTGCAACAGCCGCTTTGTATGCGTGTGCTCTGTTCATTAAACCTTTTGCAGCTAGACAATTCAGGATCCATGTTAGTTCAAAAACATGAGGGACATCTGATTGTCTATAAAAAGTAACTTCTTTAGGATTTAATCCACAAGCTAACCAACAGGCAGCAATTTCAAAGCTAGATGAATGAGTTAATTCTGGATTTATATTTTTTATTAACGAATGATAGTCCGCTAAAAATAGAAAGCTTGAAACACTTTTTTCTTTACTAGCATCGATTGCTGGAAGAATAGCTCCTGATAGATTTCCCAAATGTGGAATCCCACTTGTAGTAATACCAGTGAGAACTCTTTTTTGATTATTGTGATTTTTTTCGCTCATTCTGTTATCTCAATATTTTATTTAAATAAAATTTATATTTGTCTCTAATGAACATTATTTATTATATTCGGCCATTTTGTCCAAATAGGCTTACATTCATCTGGTAAATCTTTAACAAACCCTATTGATCTATGAGAAATACCAGGACCATGAAAATCTGAACCACACGAAGCAAATAAATCAAATTGATTTGCCAACTTAGCAAAATACTTTGATTGAGATGGATCTTGACTGCCAGACATTACCTCAATTCCTGTTCCTCCAAAATTTTTAAAATCGCTTAAAAGTACTGGATATAGTTTTTTTCCTAAATCATACCTGCCTGGATGAGCAATTACTGCATCCCCTCCGGCTCCATTAATCCATGATACTGCATTTTCTAGCGATGCCCACTCATGATTAACGTAACCAGGCTTGCCTGGGGTTAAAAATTTCTTAAATACTTGTTTTATATCTTTTGCATGGCCATTAGATACTAAAAATTGTGCAAAATGAATTCTTCCAATAGTGCTATGTTTAGCATATTTTTTTGCGCCATCCAATGAATTAAATATACCTGCCATTCCTAAACTATGTGCTATTTTTTTTGCTCTATCTTCTCTTCCTTTTCGAATTTTTTTTAATCCATTAATTAGAAATGAATTTGACTCATCAAAATTTAATCCAACAATATGAATGGTTCTTTTTCTCCAAGTTACAGATATTTCAACTCCATTAATAAAAATAATGTCAAATTTTTTAGACATCAATCTAGCTTCTTTTAAACCAGCAATATCATCATGATCAGTTAACGCAAGAACTTGAACTTGTTTTTGTGATGCATATGTTACTAGTTCTGCAGGCGTCAAAAGTCCATCAGATATAGTAGAATGTGAATGAAGGTCTATGTTTGGATTAATCATTAGCTTAAACTAGATTATATTAGTAATTCTTTAATGGGTATAGGTAAAATTTTAAACATGAAATTTTTATATGAATTATTTCCTGTAGTACTTTTTTTTATTTTCTACAAAATTTATGATATTTACATAGCAACAGCAGCTTTGATGTTTGCAACTTACATGCAAATAATAATTGCTCACTTTCTTAAAAAGAAAATTGAAAAAATTTTAATTTTTACAGCAGTTGTCGTAACAATTTTTGGAGGGATGACTATATTTTTCCAAGATAATACATTTATTATGTGGAAACCCTCAATTATATATTGGGTGATTGGAGCCGGTATGGTGATTGCAGATAAATTCTATGATAAAAATTTAGTTAAAATTTCATTTAGCTCACAAGTTAAGTTGGCAAATAAATATTGGACAAATTTATCTTTATCAACAGCTTCATTTTTTATATTTCTTGGATTTTTAAATATTTATGTTGCTCAGAATTTTACTGAAGATACTTGGGTTAATTTTAAATTATTTGGAATGACAGGCTTACTTTTTATTTATGTGATTTTAATGGGTTTATATATTACCAAAGTAAATAAGGATTAAATTTATGTGGTATTGTATCTACGCAAAAGATTCACCAAACAGTCTTAAAAAGAGATTAGTTAATAGGCCAAAACATCTCAAAAGAATAAAGCAATTGCAAAATGAAGGGAGACTTTTGATTGCAGGCCCATTTCCTAATACTGATTCTATAGACCCTGGAACTGAAGGATTTTCTGGGAGCTTAATAATTGCAGAATTTAATTCTTTAAATGAGGCAAAAAAATGGGCTCATAATGATCCTTTTTATAATTGTGGAGTTTACGAGAAAATTGAAGTTAAACCTTTTAAAAAAACATTACCATAAATGATTGAAAAAAAAATAAAAAAGAGATTAGCTTTTTTAAATCCAACATCATTTATTTTAAATGATGAAAGTGAATTACATAAGGGCCATAAAGGTAATACAGGAGGTAGTCACTTTAATATAAATATAGTAAGTGACAATTTTTTAGGTAAATCTAGAATGGAAAGACACAGAATAATCTATGAAGCTTTAAATGATTTATTTCCAAATGAAATACATGCTTTAAGTATAAAAGCATCAACCGAAGAAGAAATATTATGAAAAAAATATTCATACTAATATTTATTATTTTTTTTACAAATTACTCATTCTCTGAAGAAAAAGAAATATCTGTTAATGATGTATTAATTAATAAAAATTTAATTTCTTTTATCAAAAATGAAGTAAATAAAGAAGGAATAAAAATAACAGATAGTATGGAAAAAAATATTATTAAGCGATTAATTGATCTTGAATTAATTCACCAGCAAGCGAAAAAAGAAGGTTTAACTAGTAAATCAGATTTTTTATCAAAATCAGAACTAGCTTTTAAAGAATTAATTTATACAACATATCTTCAAAATTTTATAAAAAATAATTATGTAACTAAAAATGATATTAAAAAAGAATATGAAAATTTTAAAAGTAATTTTAATGAATTAGATTATAGAGCAAGCCATATTCTAGTTACTTCTAAGAATGAAGCTAAAAAAATAATAAAGAATTTAAACGAAGGGGCTGATTTTAATAAATTAGCTAAAACTTCATCAATTGATGAGGAGTCAAAAACTATTGGTGGGGATTTAGGATGGTTTAGCGCCGAAGACATGGTTGAATCATTCTCTATTGCCGTTAAAAAACTTGTTGTTAACGAGATAACTGATTTTCCTGTTCAAAGTCAATTTGGGTGGCATATTATAAAACTTAATCAAGTCAGAAAAAAAGCTATCCCTCCATTGAGCGAAAAAGAGGAGGAAATTAAATTAACACTTCAAAAAGAAAAATTAAAATCACATCTTGATGAGCTAAGATTAATAGCAGATATTAAAAGATAAATTATTTTTAGATAGATTTAATTTGACTAACAGCCTCTAAGATAACCTTTGCATCACCACTAATTTTTTCAATTGGAACAAGTGATGGCCACAATGGCATTAAGCTATTTATTATTTCTATTATTTTATCTCTTTTAATATTATCAGATGAACTTAACGATTTTGCCTCATCAAGTATATTTTTAGCAACAACTGTAAAGCCGAGTGCATCTTGATATTCAAACTTATTTTTAACATTTCCATTTACAATACCAATTGCGTACTCTTCTGCAGCAATCTCTAATAATGTTTCAACTAATGCAACTTTTTTTTCAAATGTATTGCTTTCACTATCTACAATTTTTTCATTTCGACTGATTTCATTCAATAATATTTCATATTTTGATAAAACTATACTTAAATCTTTATCGCTTTCAACAGTAAGAGCAAGATCCTCCAATTCAGAGGAAAATCCATCAGTATTTTTAGCTTCAAATGTAGGTATCATAGCTGAATATAATTCACTTTTGGGGTGCTTCATATGTCTTTTAGCATTTTCAAAATATTCTTCTTTGTAGAGCTCAATACCAACATAAAGATGCCCTCTTACTAAACTCGTATGAGTTAAATATATATGATCATTTTCAAAGACTTTACCTGCTATTTCATCATGATCATTATTCATACAGCCAGTTAAGAAAATTATGTTACAAATTAAAATGATTAATAATTTTTTGATAGCGTTATCTCCTTAATAAATGTTTCTATATCTTTTTAAAATAAAATCTTCTCCACATGCTTATTCCAAATATCAAAGATATTATCCACAAGCAAACTTCCACCCAATTGGGATTACTGTTGTAACCAAAAAAACCTTTTAAAAATACTCCAACATTGCCTTTGTCATGGAGGATATGCGTATACATATTATTTTTTTGGTTATAAGAATAAAAGATAGGATTTGTGCCTTCTTGGAGCTCTGGAGTTGGTTTTAGAACGTCCCATGCTCTTACAATTTGCTTTTCATCTTGCAAGCCAACCCATTTCATGTGATTTCCTTTAACCATAAATTCTTCCATTTCATGAGTGCCAAATGCAATCATACCCGATGCAAATATTGCTAACATAAGAGTTGTGCCTTGAAAAAACAAACGCAGATTAATCTTTCTTCCTTGAATAACAATCGCATAACCAATTAATAGAGCAAGAATCAGTCCTGCAAAAAAACCTATATACGAAAATGCTCCCGTCATAGAGAAACTTCCCATAAGAAATAATGCTGTCTCAAATCCTTCTCGCAGAATTGCAAAAAAAACTAGTAAAAATATGCCCCATCCAGATGCTGTGATTGCTTGTTTTGTTTTGTTTTCTATATCCTCTCTTTGACTGACATGTTTTGAAAGCCAAAAAATTACATACCATAATAGACCGGCAGTAATGTACATACTAAGTCCCTCAAATAATGCACTAATTGATTCATTACCGATAGAATCTTTGACATAATTTAATGAAATTGCAACAACAATACTTGCAACAATAGCTGAAAAAACACCAAGCCAAACTTGTTTTAATTCTTTTTTTAAATTATTTTTTTCTAATAATAAGTAAATTATCCCAACAATTAAACAAGCTTCAAGACTTTCCCTAAAAACAATAATAAATTCATTCATAAATTACTTTCAATTAATATTAAAAAATTTGTAATGATGATATTCTAAATGGGAATGATTCTTATTACAATAAGTTATTTCTTTAAATCACCTAAAAATATTAAGTTGAATAAAAATCTCAATTATAATTAGATAAATGCAAAAAAATATTATCACTTCATTCTTTGGCACTAGAATTTATTCAGAATTCAGAAAAACAGCCATACTAAATATTACGCAAAAATCTTTTTCCAAAATCAATACAGTTAATTCAGCATACCTGCATGTAGTTGAGAGTAAGAAAAAATTATCTACTGTAGATTTAAGAATACTTAAAAAAATCTTGACATATAGTGAAGGTTTAACTGAAGAAGTTTCTTTAAAAGATATTATTTTTATCGCCCCTAGAATTGGCACTATTTCACCATGGAGTTCAAGAGCTACAGACATTATCAAAAGATGTGGAATTAATATTTTAAGGATTGAAAGAATTAAAACCGTTTCTTTCACCACAAATAATAGAAGTAACTTATCTTCGTTTGAGAAAGAATCAATAGGCAAATTACTATTTGATCGAATGACTGAGTCAATATTTCTTAACCAAAATGATATAAAAAAATTGTTTACTCATCATGAACCTAAATCATTAAACTATATAAATATTATAGACAAAGGTATTTTTGAATTACAACAATTTAATAAGTCGCAAGGACTTGCCTTATCTGAAGATGAAATAGAGTATCTATTTAAATACTTTTCAAATTCAAAAAGAAATCCAACAGACGCTGAATTAATGATGTTTGCCCAAGCCAATTCAGAGCATTGTCGACACAAAATTTTTAATGCAAATTGGATTATAAATAATAAAAAACAATCTAAATCATTATTTTCTATGATTAGAAACACACATAAAGCTTCCCCTAAAAAAACAGTAGTTGCTTATTCAGATAATTCCTCAATTATTGAAGGATCTGTTATTAATAGATTTTATCCGAATATCAAAGGTCATTATTCTGAACATAATGAACTCACTCATTACCTTATGAAAGTTGAAACACATAATCACCCTACTGCAATATCTCCTTTTGCTGGAGCAGCTACTGGAGCTGGTGGTGAAATTCGAGATGAAGGAGCAACTGGAAAAGGTTCAAAACCAAAAGCAGGTTTAGCTGGGTTCTCTGTATCTAATTTACGAATTCCTAATTTCATCCAACCATGGGAAAAAAATGATATTGGTAAACCAGAAAGAATTGCTTCTTCATTACAAATTATGATTGATGGCCCAATTGGTGCTGCTGCATATAATAATGAGTTTGGTAGACCAAATATTCTAGGTTACTTTAGAACTTTAGAACATCAGCTTCAAGATACTATTTTTGGGTACCACAAACCAATAATGCTTGCTGGTGGGATAGGTAATATTAATGCAATTCATACTCATAAAGAAAAATTAAAGGAAGGTAATTTACTTATTCAGCTTGGTGGGCCAGCAATGTTAATAGGTTTAGGTGGAGGTGCTGCTTCAAGTATGAAAACAGGTTCAAATAAAGAAAATCTTGATTTTGCTTCAGTTCAAAGAGGAAATCCTGAATTACAAAGAAGAGCTCAAGAAGTCATCGATCGTTGTTGGGAGTTAGCTGAAAAAAATCCAATTTTAAGTATTCACGATGTTGGTGCTGGAGGGTTATCAAATGCATTTCCTGAATTAATTAATGATGGCGGTATGGGGGCGATTATGGATATTCGCTCAATAGATAATGAAGAACTAGGAATGTCACCTAAAGAAATTTGGTCTAACGAAGCGCAAGAAAGATATGTATTAGCTATAAATGAAAAGAATTTAGAGATTTTTACGAAAATTTGTAAAAGAGAAAGATGCCCATTTAAAGTTATTGGAAAAACAACTATAGAAAAAAACCTTAAAGTTGAAGACAGCCTTCTTGAAAAGAATGTTGTTAATATGAATCTCGATGTTCTTTTAGGCAAACCTCCTAAACTTACAAAAGAAGTTCATTCATCAAAAAACCCCATAAGAAAAACTGATGATACCAATTTTGATGGTAATTTTTTGGAATTACTAGTCAATGTTTTACGCTACCCTAGCGTCTCAAATAAAAACTTTTTAATCACAATAGGTGATCGCTCAGTAACCGGTTTAATCACAAGAGATCAAATGGTGGGACCATGGCAAATTCCAGTCTCTAACGTCGGAGTTACTAAAAGTACGTTTAACTCAATAATAGGTGAGACTATGGCAATCGGAGAAAAAGCTCCAATTGCAATAACTAACGCAACAGCGTCAGCTAAAATGGCTATAGGTGAAGCTTTAACAAATATTGCAGCTAGCGCCATCAAGGATATCAGTTTAATTAAACTTTCTGCAAACTGGATGGCAGCATCAGGGAGTAATGACGAAGATTGTGAGTTATTCGAAGCAGTTGAGGCTGTTGGAATGAAGTTGTGCCCAAATTTAGGTATCAGTATTCCTGTAGGTAAAGATTCAATGTCAATGCAAACATCATGGGAAGATCAAGGCAATAAAACTGTAAAATCACCGCTTTCATTAATTGTTACTGCATTTAGTGAGTCATATAATATTCAAAAAACTCTTACACCTCAATTAATTACTGATGAAAAAACTTCACTAATTTTAATTGATCTTGGTAATGGAAAAAATAGAATGGGAGGTTCTAGCTTTAACCTAATAAATAATTTATTTAATTCTCCAGTTCCAGATTTAGATAATCCTGAATTAATTATAAATTTTTTCAAAGGTATCCAATTTTTAAATCAAGAAAATAAAATTTTAGCTTACCATGACCGATCTGATGGTGGATTGATTACTACTATTCTTGAAATGGTGTTTGCAGGTCACTGCGGAGTAAACTTAGAATTAGATAAAGAAGACTTTACCTTCGATTTTTTATTTAATGAAGAATTAGGTGCTGTTATTCAAGTTTTAGAAAAAGATGTTAACTATATTCAGAAATATCTCCAAAAAGAATTAAAGTTATCAACAAAAATAATTGGAAAGCCAACAAACGATCATGTAATATCAATTTATGAAGATTCCAAATTAAAAGCAAGTGATACGAGAGGATATCTTCAGCAATGTTGGTCAGAAACAAGTTATAAGATTCAATCAATTCGAGATAATCCAAAGTCAGCAAAAGAAGAATTTAGTCTTATTTTAGATAATTCAAATCCTGGCATTAACCCCAAAATTAATTTTGAAATACCTAGTAAAATTAATATTTCAAAATCAAAACCAAAAATTGCCATCCTCAGAGAACAAGGCATTAATGGCCATAATGAAATGGCAGCGGCATTTAATTTTGCTGGTTTTGAGTCTTATGATGTTCATATGTCTGACATCCTAAGTGGCCAAAAAAGTTTAAAGAATTTTAATGGTCTTGCAGCATGCGGAGGGTTTTCTTTTGGTGATGTTCTAGGTGCTGGCGAAGGTTGGGCAAAATCAATTCTTTTTAATGAAAAATTAAGAGATGAATTCCAAGACTTTTTTGAAAGAAAAGATACTATTGCATTAGGGGTTTGTAATGGATGTCAGATGATGAGTAATATTAAAGATATAATCCCTGGGACAGATTATTGGCCTAAGTTTATTAAAAATGAGTCTGAACAGTTTGAAGCGAGGTTTGTTATGGTTGAAATAACAAAAAACAATTCTTTATTTTTTGATGAAATGATTGGAAGTATTATACCTGTGGTAGTTTCCCATGGAGAAGGCCGAGTTAAATTCTCAAATAAAAAACATTTAGATCTAGTTCAATCTTTAAATTTAATTTCATTAAAATACGTCGATAATTATCATCAGGGAACTTTAATGTACCCGATGAATCCAAATGGTTCATCTCTTGGTATTACTGGATTAACAAGTGATGATGGAAGAGTGTCGATAATGATGCCCCACCCTGAAAGAGTATTTAGAGCGGATCAAAATTCTTGGCACCCAAAAGAATGGATTCATTTTGGACCTTGGTATAGAATGTTTGCCAATGCAAACAAATTTTTTACTTAATTGAAGGAAATATTATGAAAGCTTTATCTATTTTACTTACAATTTTTATAACCTCTTTTTCATTAAATGCACTAGCCTTGAATGATGATCAAGAACTTGAATTTACTGGCGCTGTAAATGATGGTGATTTAAAGACTGTTAAAAGATACATCGAAACTACTGATGTAAATATTGATGATAGTTACTTTGCATGGACACCATTTCTGATGACTGCTGCAAAAAATCAACTTGAAATTATGAAATATCTTGTTAGTAAAGGAGCAAACATATCATATACGCACCCAATTACTAAATTTAATGCACTTCATCATGCTGCATTTAATGGAAGTAAAAGCATGGTGGATTATTTAGTAGAAATTGGGATTGATAAAAAACAAAATCTTAAAGGTGATGTTTCAATTATAAGAGCGTTAAACGAAGATGGTAAATCAAATATGGCAGATTATCTAATATCTATTGGATTTAAAGATGAAGGCTGTCAAGAAAAAAGATGTTTCTAATTGATTTAAATTAAAAAAAGCCAATTTCTTAATTGGCTTTTTTTAATTATTATTACCTATCCAATCTAATTTTTTACTAATATCTATTAGTTTCTTTTATCATAATAATATTATTAAATACCTTAACAAGAATTCCTTAATGCTTAAAAATTATATTGTATTCATAATTTACTTAACTTTTTTTAATTTATCTCATGTAAATTCAACAGAAACTTTTAGTGATTATAAAAAATATCCTTTAACTAAATCAAAATTTAAATTACAAAAAATCACAAATCAATTAAATTTTCCATGGGCCTTAACTTTTATCGATAATGATAATTTAATTATTACGGAAAAGAATGGTGGTCTATATAAAATCAATAAAAAAACAGGACAAAAGCAAGCAATTAAGCATAATATTCAACATATTGGATATGACGGCAATAGTGGGCAAGGTGGTTTTTTAGACACATATTTTAATAGTAAAGATGGTTTCCTTTATTTTACCTATAGTCATGACTTTAAAGAAATTATGCCTAATAAAAAATTAAGTAAGGCCTCAAGTACTGCTATTGCGAGAGGTAAATTAATTAAAAATGAGATAAAAGATCTTGAAATTTTATTAATTGCAAAACCAAAACTAGTAACTAATAAACATTTTGGCTCCAGAATTGCTATTAAAAATAATTTTCTGTATGTAACTTTTGGTGAAAGAGGTAAAGGCATGATTTCTCAAGATCCAACTAAACATCCTGGGAGTATTATTCGTATAAAAACTAATGGTAAAATTCCTACAGATAACCCGAAATTTTCTGGTAATAAGGAATGGCTTCCTGAAATTTATGCAATTGGAGTTCGTAATCCACAGGGTATAACTGTCTCACCCCATGATAATGAAATTTATTTCTCAAATCATGGGCCTAGAGGTGGAGACCACATTGGACAAGTGAAGTCTGGAGCGAATTATGGTTGGAAAGATATTGCTTGGGGTGGAACCAAATATTCTGGCTTTAGTATAGGTAAAGTTCCATTCAAAAAAAAATACGATAAACCAATTAAAACATGGGTTCCATCCATAGCTATAAGCAGTATTCAATTCTATGATGGGGATATTTTTCCTGAATGGAAAGGTGATCTTATTGTATGCTCACTAAATGGAAAAAGTTTAATAAGATTAGGTTATAAAGATAATGAAATTATAGATGAAGAAATTATTTTTAAAAATAAAATTGGACGTATTCGTGATTTTAAAATTGATAAAAAAGGAAATATTTTTCTTGTAAATGATAAAAGAAATGCAGAACTTTGGAAGCTTACTAGATAAAATTATAATTTAACTATAGATAATAATTCTAAATTTTTTAGAATTAATAAAGGGGTAAAAATGAAAAAAATATTAATAGCTTTATTTTTAATAAACATTACAAATCTTAGTATTGCTAATGAAAAAAAATATATGGGATTTGATTGGCCAGAATCAGTTGCAGAAGGAATTGACGGTCATATTTATGTTTCAGAAATAGGAGAAAGAGATAAAGACGGTGATGGGAAAATAAGTAGAATTGATAAAAATGGAAATATTTCTACTTTTGCAACTGGCCTCAATGATCCAAAGGGTATTATATTCTTCAAAGAAAAATTATATGTTACAGATAGAGACGTAATTATTGAAGTAAATAAAAATGGTTCATGGTCAATCCTTGGGGCAGAAATGTCTTTTCCAAAGACCCCAGTCTTCCTTAACGATATTGACGTCGACTCTAAAGGTAATTTTTATATAACAGATACTGGTAATTTTAAAACTGGTGGAATCGTTTTTAAAATGAATTTAGCTGGTAATATTACCGTTCTTTTTGATGAAACTCATGAAAATAATAAAGCACCTAATGGTGTTCTTCCTATAGGTAAAAATAAAATTTTATTACTTGATTGGGGTGGTGAATTATTTGAAGCAAATACACAAACTAAAAAAATAAAAAAAATTGGTGATGGGTTTCCTGGAGGTGATGGCCTAGCAATTAAAAATAAAACTATTTATATAAGCAGTTGGAAAGAAGGAAAAATTTATGAATTTAAAAATGGAGCTTCAAAAGTAATAGCAGATGGATTTGAGGCTGCTGCTGATATTGCGCTAAACCGCGATAAAACTCATTTAATTATTCCTGATATGAAGGCAGGTACAGTAACTATATTGCCAATAAAAAAATAATTTTATTTGAAGCTTTTTCACATTCTATAAAATAGGTTAAGCATTCTGATATCATAATGAAATTAGTAATTAGTTAGAAGAAATACAAATGAACCTTCATGAGTACCAAGCCAAAGAATTACTCAGATCAAACGGAATAAAAATTCCTAAAAGTAAAATTTCAAAAAGTGTTGATGAAACTTTTTTGATTACAGAGCAATTTAATTCAAATGTTGTAATTAAAGTACAAATACATTCTGGAGGAAGAGGAAATGCAGGAGGTGTTAAAATTATTTCCTCCCCTAAAGAAGCAAAAGAATTTGCTTCTTCTGTTCTTCACAAAAATCTTATAACAAAACAAAATAAGCCCTATGGACAGCCTGTTAATCGATTATTGATCGAAGAAACTATTTTGATAAAAAAAGAAATGTATTTCTCTATTTTAATAGATAGACAATCTGAATCTATAGTTTTTATAACTTCTGGCTCTGGCGGAATGGATATAGAAGAGATAGCTAAAAAAGATAAAAATTCTATTACAAAAGAATATTGTAAAATTGGGAGAGAATTAACCTCTTCCCAAATAAATAATTTAGCCAACGGACTTGCTATAGAAACTAAATTACTCAAAAAATTTGAAGATTTTCTTCTTATTTGTTTTAAGTTTTTTAAAGACTCTGATTTATCTCTATTAGAAATTAACCCATTAGCTATTTCAAAAGATAATGAAATTATTGCAGTGGATTGTAAAATTAGCTTAGATGATAACGCTCGATTTCGTCATCAAGAAATAGCCCATGATTATGATTGGTCCCAAATAGATAAAAAAGAAGCGGAGGCTTTTCATAGTGGATTTAATTATGTTGCTCTGGAAGGAAATATT
>CEWB01001337.1_pt1 | contig 78565 bp, 81 predicted proteins | sample 530831 | NCBI WGS metagenome assembly CEWB01 (sample SAMEA2621013, study PRJEB7988) | marine metagenome | biome: marine biome (ENVO:00000447); feature: surface water layer (ENVO:00002042); material: "saline water (ENVO:00002010), including plankton (ENVO:xxxxxxxx)" | depth 5 m | reverse complement strand
GATTGGAATTCAATAAATTTTTTATATCAACTAATTTTTTTGGTATTCCAGTTGGGGCATTAGGGTTAGGAAAAATAATACCTCCATTTTTAATTAAATAATCATTAAAATTAATATTAAACTCACTATTTAATGGAATTTTTTTATACTTTATATTGTAAAGACCACAATAGGCTGGATAAAAACTATAAGTTATATTTGGAAATAAAATAGGGTAAGTTTTTTTTAATAGCCCTTGAAAGATAAATGCAAGAATTTCATCTGATCCATTACCAACGAAAATATTTGATTTATGTAATCTATAATGATTTGAAATTGCTTCTTTTAGCGATATGCTGTCTGGATCTGGATATAATCTTAAATTATCTTTAGTACTTAATTTGATAGCATTTAAAACATGATTACTTGGAGAATACGGATTTTCATTAGTATTAAGTTTGAGTAAAATTTTATTTTTTGGCTGTTCTCCAGGGGAATATGGAGTTAATTTGGTAACAATATCACTCCAAAGTTTATTCATTTTTTTTTAAAATTCTATATTTAGCAGATTCTGAATGCGCATCTAATCCCTCTCCAACTGCAAGAGCTGATGCTACGTATCCTAAATTATTAGCTGTTTCTTTTGATAAAGAAATTAAACTAGATCTTTTTTGGAAGTCGTAAACTCCCAAAGGAGATGAAAATCTTGCAGTACCTGAAGTCGGAAGTACATGATTTGGGCCAGCACAATAATCACCTATCGCCTCACAAGTATTTCTTCCCATAAATATAGATCCAGCATGATTAATTTGTTTTAATAATTCTTCTGGATTTTCAACTGAAAGTTCTAAATGCTCTGGAGCTATATAATCTGATATTGCAGCAGCTTCTTTCAAATCTTTTGCAAGAATAAATATTCCCCTATCCTTCAAAGAAGTTCTTATCACTTCTTTTCTTGGCATATTAATAATTAATTTATCAATACTATTCATGACTAAATCTAAAAAATCTGAGTCATTTGCAATTAAAATAGATTGAGATAATTCGTCATGTTCTGCTTGCGAAAATAAATCCATTGCAATCCAGTCAGGGTTTGTTTTGCCATCACAAATGATAGTTATTTCTGAGGGTCCAGCAATCATATCTATTCCTACAGTACCAAATACCGCTCTTTTAGCTTCAGCAACATATGCATTTCCAGGGCCAACAATTTTATCTACTCTTGGTATTGTTTCTGTTCCATAAGCTAAAGCTGCTATAGCCTGTGCTCCACCTATTGTAAAAACTCTATCAACATTGGCAATTTTTGCAGCAGCCAATACTAAATCATTTTTTTCTCCATTAGGTGCAGGAACAACCATTATTAAATCTTTTACGCCAGCAATTTTTGCAGGAATAGAATTCATCAAAACTGAGGATGGATAAGCAGCTTTTCCTCCTGGAACATATAAACCAACTCGATCTAATGGAGTTATCTTTTGACCATAGGTTGAATTTTGATCATCTTTGTAAGACCAAGATTTATTTATTTGTTTAAGATGATATTGACTTATTCTTTTTGCAGCAATTTCAAGAAATTTTTGCGTTTCCTTAGGGATATTGTCATATGCTTTTAATAAATCATCTTTTTCTATCTCAAGACTTTGAAGACTATTGGTAGCTAAGTTATCAAATTTTTTTGTAAATTCTAGAACTGCCTTATCGCCATTTTTTTTGACTTCATTAATAATATTTCTTGTAGTTTTAACAATTTCTTCATTATCACTGCTATCGAGAGTTAAAAGATTCTTTAGTTCTGATAAAAATTTATTGTCAGTTGATTTTAATCTTTTAATATCCACAATCTATATTGAAACTGCTTTAGAAAATTTATCAATCATTGGTTGAAGAATATCGCGCTTAATTTTTAAAGAAGCTTTATTTACAATTAACCTTGAACTAATTTCTCCTATTTCTTCAACAGGAACTAACTGGTTAGCTGCTAAAGTCTTTCCTGAGCTTACTAAATCTACAATTACATCGGATAACTTTACAATTGGAGCCAATTCCATTGATCCGTATAATTTTATTAAATCTATATTTAAACCTTTATTCGCAAAGTGATTTCGCGCTGCATTTATATACTTAGTAGCAACCCTTAACCGTATCCCTTTTTTTACATTTTGTTTGTAATCGAAATTTTTTTTACAAGCAACCACCATTTTACATTTAGCAATATTTAAATCTAAAGGTTGATAAAGGCCTACACCTTTATATTCGTCTAAAATATCTTTACCTGCTATTCCTAGATCTGCACCGCCCCATTCAACATATGTTGGTACATCTGAAGCTCTAACGATAATAAGCTGAACTTCTTTATCATTTGTTTTTAATAATAATTTTCTAGAAACATCTGGGTTTTCCTCGCAAGAAATACCTGCTGAATTAAGAATTGGCATAGTTTCAGAAAAAATTCTTCCTTTTGATAAAGCAATCGTAATCATTTTAATTAACCCTTTTTATGTTTGCACCGATTTGGTTAAATTTTTTCTCTAAATTTTCATAACCTCTATCTAAATGATAAATTCTATCAATGATGGTTTCACCTTTAGCTGATAAGGCGGCAAGAACCAATGACGCAGAGGCTCTTAGATCGGTAGCCATAACATTTGCGCCTTCTAGTATCTTACCACCACTTATAATAGCTGTATTTTGATTCACTTTAATATCAGCACCCATTCTAATTAATTCTTGAACATGCATAAATCTGTTTTCGAAAATATTTTCTTTTACTTTACTATTACCATTAGCGATTGTATTTAATGCCATAAACTGAGCCTGCATATCAGTTGGAAAATTTGGATACGCACCAGTTTCTATATTTACAGGATTTAATTTTCCATTACTTTTAATTTTAATTACATCACCAGAATCTATAATCTCGACCCCTGCATCTTTTAATTTATAAAGGATACTAGACATCTTATCTGATTCTACTCCAATACAATTTAATTCTCCGGATGTCATAGCAGCAGCTACCATATAAGTTCCTGCCTCAATTCGATCAAAAATAATAGAGTGTTCTGCCCCATTTAATTCTTCGACACCCTCAACTTCAATTATATCAGTACCCAAACCCTTAATAATTGCTCCCATTTTAATTAAGCAATTTCCTAAATCAATAACTTCAGGTTCTTTAGCAGAATTTTTTAGAGTAGTTTTTCCTTTGGCAAGGCAAGCTGCCATAAGTAAATTCTCTGTACCAGTTACTGTTACTGGATTCATTTCAATCTCAGTACCAATTAACCTATTTTCAGAAAGTCCTTGAGTTGATGCAACTATATCTCCATTTTCAATTTTTATCTGCGCTCCCATTGCTTCCAACCCTTCTATATGAATCCCAACTGGTCTTGATCCTATAGCACAACCTCCTGGTAAAGAAACTCTCGCTTTTCCGAATCTTGATAATAAAGGGCCCAAAACTAAAATAGAAGCCCTCATAGTTTTAACTAAATCATAGGGAGCATTAAAATTGTTTATTTTTTTTGCTTTGAGAATTATTGTTGAACTAGTTTTCGATATTTCTACACCTAAAGCAGATAAAAGCAACTCGGTTGTTTTTATATCAAATAGACTTGGAACATTTTTTAATTTTAATTCTTCCTCAGACAACAAAGAAGCAATTAAGATTGGTAATGCTGCATTTTTTGCTCCTGAGATACATACATCACCATGTAGTTCTCTTTGGCCGTTAATTATAAGCTTATCCAAGAATCTAGCCTTAGGAAGTTAAGTTAATTTTGCGAGCTCCCCAGATTCATACATTTCTTTTATGATATCTGCTCCACCAATAAATTCTCCCTTAATATAAAGCTGAGGGATAGTTGGCCAATTTGAAAAAATTTTAATTCCTTCTCTAATATCTGGGTCCTGAAGAACATCAAATGTCTCATATTTAATACCACTTGCATCTAAGACTTGGCAAGCTAAACTAGAAAATCCACATTGAGGAAACTTTGGATTACCTTTCATAAATAGAAGAATTTGATTATCATCAATTAATTGTTTTATTTTTACATTTTCAGTCATTTTTAATCTCCGTTATAAATTTTAACTATTCCACTGCTCTGGGGTAAGTGTTTTTATAGATAAAGCATGGATTTCTTTCTTCATCATATTTCCTAGTGCTTCATAGACTAATTGATGTTGTTTAATCATTGATTTATCTTTAAAAAGATTACTAACAATAATTGCTTCGAAGTGAGTACCATCATCTCCTTTTACTTTGATGTAATCACAATCTAAATTTTTTACAATAATATTTTCTATATCACTAGCCTGTAACATTTATCCCCTCAACTTATAACCAGATTTTAACATTTTGATGGTCACAAAAGATAAAACAATAAAGAAAAAACTAACAATACCCAAACTTAAAAATGGAGATACATCTGATTGCCCAAAAAATCCATATCTAAAACCGTCTATCATATAAAAAAATGGATTTAGTTGCGACACTTTTTGCCAAGAATCAGGTAATGAATGAATTGAGTAAAATACTCCGGATAGCATTGATAAAGGCATAATAACAAAATTACCAAAAGCAGCCATCTGGTCAAATCTGTCTGCCCAAACTCCAGCAATTACTCCAAAAGCGCCCATCAGTCCGCCCCCGAAAAAGGCAAACCAAAATACTAACCAAGGATGTAAAATTGGCAAATCGATATATAACATTGCAATTAAATAAATACAAATACCAACAAACATACCTCTTGCTATTGATGAAATAAGAAATGCAAAAAATAACTGGATATAGCTTAAAGGAGTTAATAGAAGAAATACAATATTTCCCATTACTTTAGACTGAATTAAGCTTGATGAACTATTAGAAAAAGAATTTTGCAAAAGAGACATCATTATTAAGCCTGGAATCAAAAAAGCCATATAAGGTACGCCTTGATATACTTCAAGTCGGCTATCAAGAACATGAGAAAAAATTAAAAGATATAATATTCCTGTAATTACTGGAGCAGCAACTGTTTGAAAAGCTACGCGCCAAAATCTAAGAAGTTCTTTTTTAAGAAGAGTCCATGTCCCTATTAACTGATTTTCTAGGTTATTCATTTTAAGTTTTATTACCTGTTAATTTCAAAAAAATATTCTCTAAATCCTGATCAACAGTTTCCATGTCCAAAATGTCTATTGGTGAGTCATTCAAAGCTTCAATAATTTTACCAATATCAGTAATTTTTTTTAATTCGAAAGTATAAAAATCACCGTCAATTGAAAAATTAATTCCCTTAATAATTTTTGATACTTCAATTACTTTTTTTGAAAATAATCTAAGTTTTAAATTTTTAGCAGCAAATTTTTTAAGGAGATTACTAGTAGTATCTAGGGCAACAATTTTTCCAGTTCTAAGCATCGCAACTCTATTGCAAAGTGCTTCAGCTTCTTCCAGGTAATGTGTAGTTAAAACAATTGTGTGGCCTTCTTTATTTAATTCTTTAATAAAAGACCATAATCTTTGCCTTAATTCAACATCAACCCCTGCAGTTGGTTCGTCTAAAACTATTACTGGTGGCTTGTGAACTATAGCTTGAGCTATTAAAGCTCTTCTTTTCATACCGCCTGATAACATTCTCATATTAGTAGAAGCTTTTGATGATAAATCCAAACGCTCAATTATTTCATCTACCCAAATATCATTACTTTTTCCTTTTCCAAAATAACCAGCTTGAAACCTAAGCATTTCTCTTAGATTGAAAAAGGGATCAAATACCAACTCTTGAGGAACAATACCTAAAGAATGTCTAGCATTTTGATAATCTTTGATAACATCAAAACCCATAGCCTTTATGGACCCAGATGTTGGCATAACTAACCCTGCCAACATATTTATTAATGTGGATTTTCCTGCTCCATTTGGTCCAAGTAAACCAAAAAAGTCACCCTGTTGAATAGACAAAGTTATCCCATTAACAGCCTTTAATTGGCCGTATTTTTTACTAACATTTTTAAATGCAATAGCTTTATTCATCAAATTTATAATTGATTTTTAATTAACTTCATTAGATTGAAAATATTTTATGAAATAAATTCTTCTACGCCGTATAGCTTCGCCAAACTTAATAGATTTGTAGGAGTATTTTTAATCTTCACAGTTTTATTATATTTCTTTGCCTGTCTTTTCCACTCAAATATCAACCCTAAAAGCGAAGTATCTACTTCTTTAACCTCATTTAAATCAATAGAAATGGAATTTTTCCACTCGTAATCAATTGTTAATTCCATAATACTAGGTGCTTGGTTTAAAGTAATATCTCCCTTAATTATCCAGTTATTATCTTGGAATTTAATTGGGTCAATCATTTTTTTTACCTTTATTTTTTTTAGCTAATTTATCTATTAAAACATCTATCCCGTTTCGTTTAATTTCACTTGAAAATTGACTTCTATAGTTGGTGACCAAACTTACTCCTTCAATAACAATATCAAAAACAAGCCACTTTCCGGAATTATTAGCTAAAGCATAATTAACTTTTATTGGCTGTCCCCCAGATTGTGTAATTTCACTTTTAACTATAACGATCTCGTCTGATTCTGACATCCTTGTTGGTTTAAATACAATTTCTTGATCTTTATATTTCGATAAAGCAATTGCATAAGTTTTAAGTAAAAGAGTTCTAAATTCTTTAATAAATCCTTTTTTTTGATTTTCGTTTGTTTTTCTCCATGCTCTACCAAGAACTAAACGTGAAATTCTTTCAAAATCGAAATTTGGTAAAATTTTATCTTCAGCTAATTGATAAATTTTTTCTTTATTTCCTTTTTGTATTTCTTCATCAGCTTTAATAGCAAAGATTACATCTTCAGCCGTCCTCTTTACCAGTTCATCAGGAGCTAAATTCGCTAATGAATTCAAAGAAAAAAATAATGTGATTAAAAAAATTAAGTTAATGAAATATTTTTTCAATTTATTCTTCCTCAGATGCTTTACTATATAAAAATTGACTGATTAATTTTTCTAAAACAACTGCATCTTGAGTCTGAGTAATTCTATCTCCTTCAGATAAATTATTTAGATCGCCGCCTGCCTCTAATCCGATATATTGTTCACCTAGAAGCCCTGCAGTATAAATATTAGCAAAAGTATCCTTTGGGAATACATAGCGCTTATCAATATCAATTTTTACAATTGCATGATAAGCCTCAGTGTCAAAAACGATCGATTTTACTCTTCCAACAACAACCCCCGCACCTTTAACAGGAGCTCTTGGTTTAAGTCCGCCTATATTTTCAAAATGAGCTATAACAGAATAAGTTTCTCTTATATCGTTGGAAGTTAGGTTTCCAACTTTCATAGCTAATCCAAGCAAAGAAATTACGCCAATTGTTACAAAAATTCCAACCCAAGCATCAAATTTAATTTTATCCATAAAATTTCCTTATTTAAATCAGTTTAACCACCAATCATAAAAGAGGTCAATATAAAATCGAGCCCTAATATCACTAACGATGATGTAACTACTGTCCTTGTAGTAGCTCGACTAACACCTTCAGCAGTTGGAGGCGCATCATATCCTTCAAAAAGCGCGATTATGCTACAAGCCACTCCAAATACTAAACTTTTTATAACCCCATTAACAATATCATATCTAAAATCAACATTCGCTTGCATTTGAGACCAAAAAGCTCCCTCGTCGACTCCGATTACAATAACAGCTACAACATAACCCCCAAGTATTCCTACCATTGAAAAAATTGCTGCTAATATTGGCATGGCAATAACTCCTGCCCAAAATCGAGGAGCAATAATTCTTCCTACGGGATTTACAGCCATCATTTCCATTGCAGATAATTGCTCAGTTGCTTTCATTAATCCAATTTCAGCAGTTATAGCAGTACCAGCTCTGCCAGCAAACAAAAGTGCAGTTACTACTGGGCCTAATTCTCTGACTAGTGCAAGTGCTACTAAAACACCAATAGCTTCAGACGAACCATATTTTTGGAGAGTATAATAGCCTTGAAGACCTAAAACCATTCCTACAAAAAAAGCAGAAACTATTATAATGACTAGCGACATCACACCAGTAAAATAGATTTCTTTCATAGTTAATTGGAATCTTTTAAAACTTTCTCCTGAGGCTAAGAATATCAAAAAGAAAAGTCTTGTAGCCGTCCCAAGACGATGAATTCTGCTAGTAACTGAGAAGCCAACTTTTTCAAAAAAAATTATTAAGCTCTTCATATTTTAAATACCTACAATGATAAATCTGAATTATAAGATGGTGCAGATACATGAAACGGAACTGGCCCATCTTTTTCAGAATGTATAAATTGTTTCACAAAAGGAAGTTTGGATGCCATCAATTGTTTTGGTGATCCTTCTGCAGCAACAACTCCATCCGCAACAAAATATATATAATCCGCAAAAGAAAAAGTTTCTGCAACATCATGTGTGACAATAATTGAAGTTGCTCCAAGAGCATCATTTAATGTCCGAATTAAATCACAAATTACAGCCATTGAAATTGGATCTAATCCTGCGAATGGTTCATCGTACATAATAATGTCAGGATCAAGTGCAATGGCTCTCGCTAAAGCAACTCTTCTAGCCATTCCTCCAGATAGCTCTGTAGGCATTAATTTATAAGCCCCACGAAGACCAACAGCATTTAGTTTCATTAAAACTAGATCTTTTATTATATTTTCTGGAAGATCTGTATGCTCTCTCATTGGAAAAGCAACATTTTCATAAACTGATAAATCAGTAAATAAAGCTCCATGTTGAAATAACATACCCATTTTACGTCTTAAATTATAAATACCATCTAAATTTTGTTTATGAACAATCTGATTATCAATTGAGACGCTTCCTGATTTAGGTTTAATTTGACCTCCTATAAGTTTTAAAATAGTAGTTTTACCACTTCCACTTCCACCCATAATTGCTGATACTTTTCCTCTTTGGAATTCCATATTTATTCCTTTATGGAGAATTTCAGTTCCATAACCAAAAGTAAGATTTTCAATAGTAATTAAATTATCAGACATTAAATTTTTTAATCTATTTTATTTTTAGATATATATATATTACATTAAATCTTGGAAAGTAATCTATAGTTCACCATAGGAATGAAGGCCAGATAAAAATAAATTAACTCCAAGAAAAGCAAATGTCGTTACTGCTAAACCTGCCAAAGACCACCAAGCTAATATTGATCCTCTCAATCCTTTAATTAATCTCAAATGAAGCCATGCAGCATAATTTAACCAAACTATTAATGCCCACGTTTCTTTAGGGTCCCATGACCAATAACCCCCCCAGGCCTCAGCAGCCCAAATTGCACCTAATATAGTTGCTATTGTAAAAAAAATAAATCCAATTGAAATCGATTTATAAGTCATTTCATCCAAAATATTCAGATCAGGTAAATAATTAGCTAAAATATTTTTTTCTTTGAGAAGATAAGCAACTGAAATCATAGCTGCTATAGAAAATGCTCCATACCCAATAAAATTTGCAGGAACATGTATCTTCATCCAATATGATTGAAGGGCTGGTACTAATGGCTGTATTTGATTAGCGCCTTTCTCAAAAGTGTACCAAAGTATAAAGCCTACTGCTGCAGTAATTATGATTAGAACGAAAGCCCCTAATTTTTTTTCGTTTAATTTCTCCTCATAATGAAGATAAATTAAAGATGTAATCAAACAAAAAAGTACAAATACCTCATATAAATTACTGACTGGTATATGTCCTACATCAATACCAATTAAATATGACTCATACCATCTTACTAATAATCCTACAAAGCCTATCATTGTAGCTATCCAAACTGTTCTAGTTGCTAAATTTCCATAAAAATCTTGTTTGGTTAACAAGTAAATCCAATAAATAATTAGACTCAATGGATATAGAGCAGTCATCCACATTATTGCAGACTGACTTGCTAAAAAGTATTTGAGAAAAAAATTAGTCTCTATTTGTTCTAAAGTACCTTGATATAAATAAATAGAAATAAAAGAAAATAAAAGAGTAATTAGAAATAAATTCCTAAAATTTGGCCATGCTTTTCCCATCCATGTAAATGTAATAGCTGATCCTATTAAAATAAAAATTTCATATGAATCCATAAATTGATTAAATTTTAATATTGAAAAAATCGTTAAAAAACCTAAAATAAACCCAAATGGATTTAAAAAATTTTCTTTTATTTTATCTATCATTCGATAATCCTATTTAATTTGTTAACTCTTTAATTTGATCTTTAAGTTTAGTTGCTTCTTTATCAAAATCTAAACGATCCCTATTGGTTGCTAAAGAAACTATTAACTTTTTACTTCCTTCTTTTCTTAAAATCCATAAACGAATCTCTTGGATATAGATCATACAAAATATACCAAGAACCAACAGAATTGATCCTAAATACACCCAGACTTTCCCAGGTGATTTTGTTAATTGTAAACCACTAGCTTGGACATGCTTAAAATCTTTTAATTCAAGATATAAGGGTATTCCATAAAAAAAACTATCACTGTAAGCAGTCAGTGCATCCTGAATGAATCTTGGAAAATCATTTTCAGGAAAAATCATTTTATCTTTATTATTTTCTTTATATTCTCTTAAAAGCTCTTGGCTAATTAAAAAAATGATATTAATGTATGTTTTTATAGCTTTTTCTTTATCTAGTGTTGATGCTTCTTGAGGAACATTAAAATCCATATCACTTATTACAGAATCATAGCCACCTTTTATAAATGCGCGAATAACATTTTTGGTTCCTAATTCAAAAGCTTCTTTTTGCTCAATAGTCTTAAATGCAGATTCTTTTATACCTTTATTAATTGCATTTTCAACTTTCTTAGGATCATTTAATAAAGATTTAAGAATCATAAAACCTTCAATACTGAGATTTTGGTCTGCGGGAATTTTAAGATATTTAAATTCTTCTTGAGGTGAATTTCGCATTCCACTCATAAAAAAATATTTATTTTCTATAATTATTGGTAGTTGATAGGTTTGATACTCTTTAGCTTGTCCAGATTCATTCCTAACTTTATATAAAAAATTAGGGCCAACATTTGTTGGTATAGGTTTTTGTTCATCATTCTGAGTTATCTCTAAAATATTAAAATTTCTAAAATCATTAAATTCAAAAGTTAATTTTTGACGCTCAAAAATAACTTCATTATTTTTAAAAATTTCGGAATTCATTTGAAATGATGGTTGTGATGAATTTAAATTCCAAACTAATAAATCTAGTTGAGAGCCTCCGTCCTCAAAAGCTGCTTGATAAATAGTTACTCCCTTGAACGTTAACGGCTTATTCACACTAATTGTTTTATTTATTGATTCACCAGTCTCTTTATCTGTAACCAATAAATCACTTTTAAACGATTTAGGCTGACCTGTTGAGTAGTGCTCAATATTAAAGTCTTTAAGTGTTATTGAAAATGGAATCTCTTGAACAAGATATCCTTCTTTAGCCCTCAAAATTGCTGCTGTTTTCGTATCGCCCTCTGAAAGTAAAATACTAGCTCTATAAGAAAGATTATTTTTATTCATTTTTCCTGATTGTGGAATTTGGGATAGTGGTTGATCTTCTAATTGAATTTGTTTAATACCTATTAACTCTTGCACCTTAAAAACTAAATTTCCATCTAGCAGTCCACCAATGCTGATAATTACTATGGATAAATGAGTAAAAATATAGCCTAATTTTTGAAGGTCTCCTTTTTTTGCGACAATCAAATCTCCTTTATCGATTAATTTATGTTTAACTTTATAATTATTTAAATTTAAAAAAGATATAATTCTTTTTGTACTAAATTCTTTGAATGTAAATTGATATGAATGCTTAAAAGAAAGCAAAGACCTCTCTCTAATTTGGTCTTGAAAAATTTTGTAGTCTTTTAATATTTTTGGGCTATTTCTAGAGATACAAAGTGAAGTAGAAATAATTAAAAAAATTAAAATAAGAAGAAACCAAAAAGCTTGGTAAACGTTATACAAACCAAGTTTTTCAAAAATATTAAACCAAAATTGACCAAATTTAATAATATAATCATTATATGGTTCATTTTGCTTAAGCACCGTCCCAATTATCGAAGCAATCCCGAGAAGCGAAAACATTGTAATTGCAAATCTCATCGTACTTAAAAGGTTGACAAAGCTTTTTATATTTTTAGTTGATTTTTTCAAAAAATTATATGCACTATAGTTTGGTTGAATTGACAACTTTTACTAATTTAAGTTGCATGTTGCTCTCAGATAAAAGCTACCTAAGACCTTGTATATAATCCGCTACAGCCTTCATTTCTTGCTCAGTGAGTTTTTGAGCGATTGTTCTCATTACAGCACTAGGATCATTTTTTCTTAGTTCCAGCCTAAATGCCTTTAGTTGTGCAAGAGTGTATTCAGAATGTTGGGCATTTAATCTTGGATATTTATCTGGTATTCCATGAGCCGAGGGCCCGTGACAGCTAGCACATGCAGCAACTCCTTTATTTTTTATACCTGCACGAAAGATTTTTTCCCCTATTGATCCAACACCATTATCTTTTGCTTTTGATAATAAAATATCTTGCTCTGAAAAGTATAAGCCTAAATTAGTCATTTCTTGCTCAGTTAAATTAGCAACCATGCCAGCCATTACTGCATTATCTCTTAATCCACTTTTAAAATTCTTAAGTTGTTTTAATATATAACCAGCATGCTGCCCACCTAATTTAGGATTAACTGGAATTAGACTATTACCATCTTCTCCATGACATGCGATACATAAATTATTTATAATTTTTTTTGTACTAGCTATCTCTTGAGAGGAAAGTTTACTTTCAGCACTAGCGACTAAACTAAAAAAAATTAGCATGAAAAAAATATATCTAAAGAAATGTATCATTAAGACTCCAAACTTTATTCTCTAAAAAGGCTACATTTTAACTAAAATACCCACAACGTGATAGCATTAACTCAAGGTTAAAGGAAAAAAAATGGCTTTTTTACAAAATGCTGTATTCAATATTTCAATAAATCATTTTGATGAGCTTCCTAATGATGAAGGAATTGAAATTGCATTTGCAGGAAGATCAAATGCTGGTAAATCAAGTGCGATTAATTCATTAAGCAAACAAAATCGTCTTGCTTATGTCAGCAAACAGCCTGGAAGAACTCAATTAATAAATTTTTTTAGTATCGATGATCATATTTCACTTGTTGATCTTCCAGGTTATGGATATGCAAAAGTACCCGAAACTATAAAAAATCATTGGATAGAAACATTACCTAGATATCTTCAAGAAAGAAATAGCTTAGCTGGGCTCATAATTGTTATGGACATAAGAAGACCTCTAACAAAGCTTGATATTCAAATGCTTGATTGGTTTGCTCCTAGGCAGAAACCAATTCATATATTGCTTACAAAATCAGATAAATTATCTAAAGACAAATCTTTAAGAACCCTTATGGATGTAAAAAACAATGTCCAAGAAAAATGGGTTAATTTATATCAAACAAAATTTACAGTCCAATTATTTTCTAGTTTGAAAAAACAGGGAATTGAAGAAGCTAACGAAGTTATTCAAAGCTGGTTAAACCTTAACAAAAATAATATCCCAAACCTTATGTCCTAAGTTAACACCCCTATTTTCATATTTAGTTTTAGGTCTATAAGAAGGTTTTTTAAAAAAATCACAATTTTTTATTTTATATAACTCATTTTTATTAAAAATATTTATAATTGAATTAGCATAATCTTCCCAATCAGTAGCTATGTGAATATAACCATTTTTTTTTAATTTTTTACTTATCAATTCCAAGAAAGGTTCCTGAATTAGTCTTCTTTTATTATGTCTTTTTTTGTGCCATGGATCAGGAAAGAATATATGAACTGCGTCAAGGCTTTTATTAATTACCATTTTTTTTAAAACTTCTACCGCATCATATTGAATTATTTTTAAATTTTTTAGTTCTTTTTGATTAATTTTATTTAGAAGATTTCCAACTCCAGGGGGATGGACATCTATGGCAATAAAATTTGATTTACTTAGATTCTCAGCAATTTCAACAGTTGTATCGCCCATACCAAAACCTATTTCAATGATTTTTTTACCTTTATTTTCAAAAATATTATCCCATTTGATAGCATTTGTTTCAAAAGGAATTGAATACATTGGAGATAGTAATTCAATACTTTTTGCCTGAAACTTAGTTAAACGACCTTGTCTTAATACATAACTTCTAATGGGCCTAATTTTTGAAATTGACATTAAAAAATTACAATTAGTTTTGGTAAATTGTTCATATTGATAGATTATAATAACTTCAAATAATATTTAAACTAAAAATGAATAAAAAAAAACAAATAGCTATAGTTACTGGAGGTGCTAAACGAATCGGAGCATCTATATGCCGTCGACTTCATAAAGCTAATATTAATTTAATAATTCATTATAAAACTTCAGAAAAAGAAGCTATATCGCTTCGAGATGAATTAAATGAGAAGCGAAAAAATTCTGTATCAATAATACAAGCAGATCTTTTAGACCCAAAAAGTTACTCAAAAATAATTAACGAAGCTATCAAAATTTATGGTCAATTAAATTTTCTTATAAATAATGCTTCAACTTACTACCCAACTACCATTAATCAAATTGATCAATTAAACTGGGAAAATCTTGTTGGAAGTAATCTAAAAGCACCGCTATTCCTATGCAAAGAAGCTGCTCCTTTTCTTAAAGAAAATTATGGATCAATAATAAATATCACAGATGCACATATAGCAAAACCTAAAAAAAATTATATTATTTACTCTATAGCTAAAGCAGGATTAACTACCTTAACTAAATCACTAGCTCAAGAACTTGGGCCGGAAATTAGAGTAAATGCAATTGCCCCAGGACCCGTTTTATGGCCAGAAAATTCAAATGAATTTGATACATCATATCGTAGGAAAGTAACTTCACAAACAATGTTAAAAAAAGTTGGTGAGCCAGATGATATTGCTAAAGCAGTTGAATTCTTGTTATTAAATGGATCATTTATCACAAGTCATATTCTAAATGTAGATGGTGGTAGATCTTTTAATAGTGACTAAAAAAAATACCTCTTGAATTAAAACTTTGATAATTTTATTTAATTAAACTTGAATAGTTTTAACTTTATCCTTATGATGCATAATTTTTATCAGTCAGAAACTAATTAATTAAATAATGACAAAACTACTTATAGTCGAATCTCCATCAAAGGCGAAAACATTATCTAAATATTTAGGGGGTGACTTTGAAGTTCTAGCATCATATGGACATATAAGAAATCTTCTTCCTAAGTCAGAAGGTATCAATACAAGTAATTTTGAAATGAAATATGCTCTTATTGATAGAAATAAAAAACATATAGATGCTATTCAAAAAGCGGTGAAGAAGTCTGATGAAATACTTTTAGCAACAGATCCCGATAGAGAAGGAGAAGCAATAGCTTGGCATATCGCTGAAATATTAAATGAAAAAAAATTATTAAAAGATAAATTAATAAAAAGAGTCGTCTTTCAAGAAATTACAAAATCTGCAATCATTCAAGCTATCAAGGAACCTAGAGACATAGCCATAGCTTTAGTAAGGGCGCAACAATCAAGACAAGCTTTGGACTATCTAATAGGGTTTAATCTATCTCCTTTATTATGGTCAAAAATACGTTATGGTCTATCAGCTGGGCGAGTTCAAAGTCCAGCACTAAGATTAATAATGGAACGTGAAGAGAAGATTAAAAAATTTGTGGCAAAAGAATATTGGACTATTCATTTGGAAGCAAAAAAAAAGCAATCACAATTTAGTTCTAAACTATATCTTTTAGACAATGAAAAAGTAGAACAATTTACTGTTACTGGAAAGAACCAGAGTGAAAAAATTCAAGGTGAGATACTTTTAAAAAGTGCTGGTAAAACTAGAATTTCTAGAGTTGAAAAAAAACAAAGATCAAGAAAACCATCAGCACCTTTTACTACCTCAACTCTTCAACAACAAGCTGTAAGAAAATTAGGCTTTACCACAAAAAGAACTATGATAATTGCACAAAGATTATATGAAGGAATTGATACAGAAAATGAAACAGTTGGTCTTATTTCTTACATGAGAACAGATTCTGTAACTCTTTCAAACGAGGTAGTAAATCAAATAAGAGATTATCTAAAAAGTAATTATGATTCTGAATATCTGCCTCAAATTGCTATTGGTTATAAAACAAAATCAAAAAATGCCCAAGAAGCACATGAAGCTATAAGACCCACAGATATTTACAAGACTCCTGCAAGCTTAAAAAAATATCTTAGCGAAGAACAATTCAAGCTTTATGAAATGATTTGGCAAAGAACATTATCTTGTCAAATGACTCCGGCTATTTTTGATGCAGTAAGTGTGGACTTAGAAATTGGAAAAGGTGAAAGTATTTTTAGAGCATCCGGTCAAACTCTAAAATTTCCAGGCTTTATGTCAGTATATTTAGAAGATAATGATGAAACTTCTGAAGAAAAAGAAAATACCTCAACACTACCTCCTTTAGAGGTTGGTGAAATACTTAATATTGAAAAAATATATGGTGACCAACACTTTACTGAACCACCTCCAAGATATTCTGAAGCAAGTCTTGTCAAAACTTTAGAAGAATATGGTATTGGTCGTCCATCAACTTATTCTAGTATTATTTCTACACTTCAAGATAGAGAATATGTTTTGCTTGAAAAAAAACGATTTATGCCAACTGATGTTGGAAGTATTGTAAATGAATTTTTAACTGAACACTTTAGTCATTATGTAGATTACGATTTTACTGCTCAATTAGAAACTCAATTAGATGATATAGCAGCTGACAAAAAAGAATGGTTATCAGTATTAACTAATTTTTGGAAGGATTTTGACCGTCAAATTAATGAAAAAAAAGATTTGGATCGCTCTAAAATTACACAAAAAGATATTGATGAAGATTGTCCAAAATGTGGTAAGCCATTATTATCAAAACTAGGTCGAAGAGGAAATTTTATAGCTTGCTCTGCTTATCCTAATTGTGACTTTACAAGAAGTTCAAGTGGAGACCTACCTCAAGAACCTAAAATTGTTGCTTTTGATAAAAAAACCAATACAAATATATTTTTATTAATTGGTCCTTACGGACCTTATCTTCAATTAGGGGAACAAGAAGATAATAAAAAAATCAAACCAAAAAGAATTACAATCCCGAATGAAATTCCATTAACAGATCTAAATGAAGAAATTGCATTAAAACTAATTTCATTGCCAAGAGAATTAGGCGAACATCCTGGAACTGGTAAAAAGATTATTGCAAATATTGGGAGGTTTGGTCCCTATGTTAATCACAATGGAAAATTTAAATCTATACCTAAAGATCAAGATATATTTGAAATTTCTAGAGAGCAAGCTATTGAACTTCTCAAACCAATTAGAAAAATTGGAGATGACCCAGACAAAAAAGAATCTATAGATATTTATAAAGGAAGGTTTGGTTTCTATATTCAAAGAGGCTCACTAAAAGTAAATATTGCTAAAAATATTGATCTAGAATCAATAAGCCTTGAAAAATCTTTAACATTACTTGCAAAAAAAGAAGAGGATGAGCAAGTTAAAAAGAAATCATCTAAAAAGAAATCATCTAAAAAGAAATAGTTAACTTGTCTTTTTATTTATTCTATTCATCCAATTTTTAATTCTTTTTACATCAGCAAAGCGGGTTAACTTTCCATAGGAATTTAATAAAACAATAATTATAGGTTCGTCATTAATTACTGTTTGAAGAACTAAACACCTACCCGATTCTCTAATAAATCCAGTTTTAGACAAACCTATATCCCATACTCCTTTTCTAACTAAAGGATTCGTATTATTAAAATTGACACCATTTCTTCTTTTACCAATCTTAATATTTTCTGATGGTGATGTTGTTAATTCTCTTATTAAAGAATATTGATAAGCAGCTCTTACTAATTTTAATAAGTCATTTGCAGTAGAAATATTTCTTTTATCAAGCCCAGTTGGATCGCTAAATTGACTTTTCTGCATATCTAATTGAATTGCTTTAACATTCATTGCATTAATAAAACCTTTTCTTCCAGATGGGTATGATCTACTTAGAGCAAAAGCTGCTCTATTATCTGATGAGATAAGTGCTGCCTTAAGTAACTCATATCTGCTAAGTTTACTTCCAATTGGTAATCTAGAAGTAGTTCTCTTCACTCTATCAATATCAGCCTTTGTTATTTTAATTTTTTTATTAAGGTCTAATCCTGAATCAAGAACTACCATAGCAGTCATTAATTTTGTTAAAGATGCAATTGAAGCTTTAGCATCTGAATTTTTTTGATAAATTACTTCTCCAGTATTTTGATTAACAACAATCGCTTTCAATGACCGAACTTTTAAACTCTTACTATTTTTTACGTAAAGACTTGGTGATTTAGAATGAGAAGGGTCTTTTGCGAAGGTCAGGTTTGAAAATGGTGAAAATAATAATGCAGCTAATAAAAAACTTCTAAAATATAAATTCACTAATAACCCTTGATTAATTTATCTTCACATGATGATATACAGTTTAATTTTATTTGTCACTTTATATATTTATAGAATTTTTATTAATATGGAGAAATAATGAATTACATTGACGGTTTGTTTTACACAAAAGAACATATATGGATGAAATCTTATAGAGATAATCAATATTGTTTAGGTATTACTCATTTTGCTCAAGATTTACTGGGGGACATTATTTATATTGATCTAAATTTAGGAAAGAAATTTAACTCAAATGATTCAATAGGAACTATTGAATCTGTTAAAACTGCTTCCGACATAATCGCACCTGCAAATGGAGAAATTGTATTTATTAACCAAAATATTCTTAGTAATCCAGAAAAAGTAAATGAAATTCCACATAAGTCTTGGTTATGCAGAATTTCTCTTGACTTCAAAATCGATAAAGAAAAGTTTTTATCAAAAGAAGAATATCTATCATTTATTGAAAATTAATTTTTCTTTATTGTACGATTAATAAGAAATTCACTTAATAAACTTACTGGTCTTCCTGTAGAACCTTTTTCTTTTCCTGACTTCCATGCAGTTCCGGCAATATCTATATGAGCCCAATTATATTTTTTAGCAAACCTTGATAAAAAACATGCTGCTGTTATGCTTCCCGCAGCCCGCCCACCGATGTTTGCCATATCTGCAAAGTTGCTATTCAATTGAGGTTGGTATTCATCCGACATTGGCATCTGCCATACTGGATCTAAAGCTATTTCACCTGCAGCCTTTAATTCATCAGCTAATGGATCATAATTACTGAATACCGCAGAAATATGATGCCCTAATGCAATGACACAAGCTCCTGTTAAGGTTGCAACGTCAATAACAACTTCGGGTTTAAACCTTTCTGAATAAGTTAAAGCGTCACATAATATTAATCTACCTTCAGCATCAGTATTAAGTACTTCTATAGTTTGGCCGGACATACTTTTCACTATATCTCCTGGCTTTACAGCTTTTCCATCAGGTAAATTCTCACATGTTGGAACAACCATTATTATATTTGAAGATAAATTTAATTCTCCTACTGTTTTCATTACACCTAAGACTGTTGCAGCACCGCCCATATCATATTTCATTTCATCCATATCTGGCGAAGGCTTAATTGATATTCCCCCTGCGTCAAATGTTATACCTTTACCTACCAAAACTATTGGTTTTTTATTTTTTGGCCCTTTCTTATGTTCCAAAACTATAAATTTAGGTGCCTCTCTACTTCCTTTAGCTACCGACAGAAAAGATCCCATTTTTAACTTTTCAATCTGCTTTTGGTCCAAAATTGTTGCTTTCATTTTATATTCCCGCGCTAATTTTTTTGCTTCGCTAGCAAGATAAGTTGGTGTACAAATATTTGGAGGTAAATTTCCAAGATCTTTAGTAAGGGCCATACCTTTTGCAATTGCCTGACCATTATTGAGTCCACGTTTTATTTCTTTAGTTACAGATTTATTTGTATGAATATAAACTTGGTAATCTGAAGATTTAGATTTATTTTGAGTTTTTAGGGAATTTATAATATACCCTTGATCAATTAGAGTCCTAACAAGATATTCCGTTGCAGCCTTTTCGGTTATCAATTTATTAACAAATTGATTAATTGGAAATATTATCTTTTTAAAATTTATATTTTTTAGCTCATTTGAGGCACTCACTATTACTTTAAAAAATTCTTTTGGTGTTAAATCTTGATGGGCTCCAATTCTTAGTAAGATTATTCTAGAATATTTATTAGCCCCATGAACTAATAAAGTTGAGCCAGTTCTTTCATTTAGGTCACCTAACCTCAAAATATTATGCAAATGCCTCAAAGTTGATGCATCTATTTGCTTTTCACATAATATTTGATTTTTATCATTGACTGCCAATGTAATAATGTCAGCTGGTATCTTAGTAATTAAATCTGTTTTTATGGTGAATTTCATTTAATATCCTTTATATATTCAAATCAAAAATTTAAAGTTATGCTATTTAAAACATCTTTAACAAAAGAATTATTTTATACCTCATTATCTACAATCCTAATTCTATCTGGTGTGGTTATAGCTCAAAGGTCTGTTTATATTTTCCGTTTAGCCGCAAAAGGCATTATACCTAATGATGCAATTGATACTATTCTTGTTTTTAATTTACTTAAACATTTACCACTATTACTCTCGTTAACACTTTTTTTAACTATTTTAATAACGTTAACACGCTGGTATAAGGACAGCGAAATGATTATATGGTTCAGCTCTGGATTAGGTATATTAAGTCTTATTAGGCCAATATTTATTTTTAGTTTACCTATTATTATCTTAATAGCTTCTTTATCTTTTTACATAAGCCCATGGGCAGTTTACAAAGCTGAAGAATTTAAAAAGGGTTTAAAAAGTAGAGATGAATTATCAACTATAACACCTGGAATTTTTAAAGAATCAAAGTCAGATAATCGTATTTTTTATGTAGAAGGATTTAGTGAGCTTGGGAATTTAGTTAAAAATATCTTTGTTCAGTCTGTTCAGAATGGAAAAGTTGGAGTAATTGTAGCCAACGAAGGAGAAAGAAAAAAGAATGAAAAAGGGGAAGACTATATTATTTTAAAGGAAGGAAAAAGATATGAAGGTAGATCAAATAGCCAAGAATTTTCTACTACATATTTCAAAGAGTATGGCATACTCATGGAAAAAGAAGCGCCTAAAATAATAAAAGTTGGCGAAGTTTATGAAGCAAAAAGTACTCTAGAGCTTCTTAAATCAGATTCAAGTAGATATAAAGCTGAATTATACTGGAGGATTTCATTGCCTATTTCAGCATTATTACTAATTTTTCTTGCTATACCTTTAAGTGTTATAAACCCTCGATCTGGGCGTTCCGCAAATATCATAATAGCTTTATTACTATTTGTTATATATAACAATATGTTAGGTGTATCTCATAGTATTGTCTCGATCGGTAATTCAAAGATCTGGTATGGTCTTTGGCCCGTTCATTTATCATTTGGAATTATTGCTATCTATCTTCTCTACCGAAGATCTTTAAATCTTCCTTTATTACCAAAAAAAATTTTAAAAAAAAATAAATGAGCCAAATAACAAAATATTTAAATAAAGAATTTTTTATAAGTATATTAATGATTATGCTTGGCCTGATTGCGCTTTTTTCTTTTTTTGATTTTATTCAAGAAATAAATGATTTAGGGAAAGGCGGTTATGGTTTATTTCAAATTTTTACGTATGTTCTTTTAAGTGTCCCCGGACACCTATATGAAATTATACCTTTAGCTGTTTTAATTGGTGCAATGTATACAGTTGGAGAGCTTTCTCAAAATTCAGAATTCACTGTTATGAGATCAAGTGGATTATCTATTAGAAAAATTGCAATTTCTTTAATATATGTAGGACTTTTTTTCTGTTTTTTTACATTTTTTATAGGTGATTTAATTAGCCCAAATAGTGAAAAAAATGCACAACGTTTAAAAATTAGCTCTACTGATTCAATTGTAAGTCAAGAATTTAAATCTGGATTTTGGATAAAAGATGGTAAAAGTTTTGTAAATATTGAAAATGTTTTACCAGACAGTTCGTTGGAAGATATTCATATTTACGAATTTGATAATGATTTTAAATTAAGAACTATAGTAAATGCGAAAGTAGGTATTTTTGAAGATGGGCAATGGAAACTTAATAATATTTCTTTAACTTTTTTAGGTGAAGAAAAAGTTACATCAACAAATATAAAAAAAGGAAACTGGAAGTCATTGATTAGACCTGAAATGATGAATGCACTTATTATATCTCCCGAAAAAATGTCCACAATTAATTTAGCGAAATTTATAAATTATTTAAAATTAAATAATCAGAAAGTAACGCGCTATGAGATTGCCTTATGGGAAAAATTAATTCATCCAATTATGCCTCTTGTAATGTTAATTTTTGCGATTCCTTTTGGTTTCTTACAGGAAAGATCTGGAGGTAAATACTTAAAAATGTTTTTAGGTATTGTAATTGGAATTTCTTATCAAATTTTAAATACAATGATTCGACACATGGGACTTCTAAATGATTGGCAACCATTTATGAGTTCGTTAATACCAACCATTATATTTTTATCAATTGGCTTATATTTAATATTCAAAATTGAACGTTTATAATTTTTGAACCCAATATAGAATCATGATAAAACTTTCTTTCTTTATTAAAAAATACATATAAAAATGTAATAAAGAAAAGGAAAAAGCCAGCTGTTGCTAATAAATATCGTACAGAAAAAAACCACCAATTATTATTTGGTGAAATTAATTTTAATTTCCATGCTCTCATTGCAAGTGTTTGTCCGCCAATAGACCATGAAATAATAAAATATGCTCCTGATACTAACCACAAAATAAATTGTAAAAAATGTGGGTAAGAACCAACCTCTAGATTAAAAATAAATATAATAAAAAAAGTGACTATGAACCATATAGTAATTTGAATTATAAGTTCATAAAAGAGACATCCAAAAAGTTTTAAAATAAAATTATCTATTTGCTTAAATTTTTCTGAATTACATAAAATACAGGTATTGCAAATAAAGCAAGCAAGCATCCAAAACCTGTTCCAAATGCTAAAGACCAATTTGCACTAACTGCGCCTCCAGCAAAATCACTAAGTGCATTTCCTAACCCTGCTCCTAAAACCGCTCCTAAACCAACTTGCATATTTTTAGGTAAGTATTTTTCTAGCCCTAAACCAAAGAATGCACCTATTAGCATCACCCCATTGTCTACAATACCAAATAAAATATAGTCATAATTATTAGTAATCCACTCAAACATTTACCTTCTCCTTATTGCAAGTAATTTAATGCAAAAATTAACAAAAACCATTAGACTTTCCATAAGTTAACATGAAAAGATTATAAGCGATTTAAATGAGCTCACCACATAACTTTTACGAATTGAATCAAGATGGCCTAATTGTGGGCGTAAATTTTATTAAATCACCTAATTATGATAATCGTCCTAAAAATATATCAATTAATATGATTGTCATTCATAGTATAAGCTTGCCACCAAATAAATTTGGTGGAAAATATGTTGAAGATTTTTTTACAAATAAACTTAATACTAATCAGGACCCTTATTTTAAAAAAATTAATAATTTAAAAGTTTCTGCTCATTTCCTTATAAAACGAGACGGGGAATTAATCCAATTTGTGTCATGTAAACATAGAGCGTGGCATGCAGGGGATTCAAATTGGAAAAATAAACTAAATTGTAATGACTTTTCAATCGGTATAGAACTTGAGGGTTCGGATTCAATTCCATTTGAAAATATACAGTATATGAAACTTATAAATCTCTTAAATTGTCTATGTAAAAAGTATCAGATTGATGATATTGTTGGTCACAATCAAATTGCGCCAAAAAGAAAAACTGACCCTGGTCCATTTTTTAACTGGGACTTGATAAATATGGAAAATCTTAATGTTAAATAATTTACAACAAGCTGTAATTTTAATTTTGTTATCATTTCTTCTTATTAGTTGTGGTGATAATGAGAGTAAAAAGCAAAAAAGTAAAAAAGAAATATATATAACTACTAGTAAAGTAATTTTAAAAGAATTTGAAGATAGAGAAACTGCTATTGGCTCTATTGAAGGAATTATTGATCCCACAATTTCAGCTGAAATTACAGGTAAAGTGATAAAATTACATACAAAGCCTGGATCATTAGTAAATAAAGGTGACCTTCTTGCAGAAATAGAAACTAAAGACTATAAATATCAATTATCACTTGCTAAAGCAGAGGTTAGGCGATTAGAAACACGACTCACTAATCAGAAAAAGAACTTTGAAAGGAATCAGAAATTAGTAAAGAAAAAATTTATTTCTCCAAATGCACTTGATACACTTTTTTCGGAAAAAACTGAGACCTTTGAAGAATTAGAAGTGGCTTTAGCAAAAAAAGATATTGCAGAATCAAATTATAAAAAAACTAAAATTTATGCTCCAATTTCAGGAAAAGTAGAAAAACAAATTCCATCCATTGGAGATTTCTTAAAAATAGGTGATCCAATATTTCAAATAATTAATAATAAAAAACTTAGGGCTCATATACCATTCCCTGAAAAATTAGTATCCAAATTAAAATCTGGTATACCAATAACACTTGAAAGTCCTACTTCACCAAATATAATTTCAGTAAAAATTGCTGAATTAAAACCTAAATTAATGGCGGATAGTAGATCTATAGATGTTATAGCTGATATTAATAACCAATCTGATTGGCAAGCTGGTGCTAGTGTAAAAGGTACAATTATTTTCAGCACAAGAGAAGGGTTAGCTGTACCAGAACAAAGTGTTGTTTTAAGACCAGCAGGCCAAGTAGTGTATGTAGTTAATGAAAATAAAGTTGAGCAAAGGAATATTGAAATTGGTATTAATCAAAATGGTCTTATAGAGGTTATTTCTGGTTTAAATAAAAATGAAATAGTTGCATTAGACGGCGCCGGATATCTCACTGATCAAACTAAAGTTAACGTTTCGACTCCCTAAAATATGACATTACCTGAAATTTCAATACGAAGACATGTTTTAGCTTGGATGATATCTGCAATATTTGTTTTATTGGGTATTATTAGTTTTCAAAAAATTGGTATCGATAAATTTCCAACGATTGAATTTCCCATTCTTTCAGTAACAACTACTCTAGAAGGTGCTAATCCTGAAATTGTTGATTCAAGTATTACTAATATTATTGAAGAAGCTGTAAATACAACTCCAGGAATTGAGTCTATAAAATCTGAATCGTCTCCGGGTGTTTCTGTTGTTAGCATAACATTTAATTTAGATAAAGATATTGAAGTTGCGTTTAATGAAATTCAATCTAAAGTCGGAAGGGTTACAAGACGATTACCTGACGATATTGTTCCTCCTGTTGTAAGAAAAGTTGAAACCAATGCAAGTGCAATCATGTGGTTAGGACTAACTGGCGATAGAACTGTACAACAGTTAAATCTTTATGCAAATAATATTTTAAAGAAGAAATTAGAAACAGTTGATGGAGTTGGTTATGTCACATTAGGAGGTAGAAGAGATAGAACTATAAGAGTTAACTTACTTCCTGAAAAAATGTCATCATTAAAAATTACTGCTAACGATTTAGTTACTGCCTTCAAAAAAGAGCATGTTCAATTACCTGGTGGTTTTCTCGTCAGAGCCCAATCGGAAAAAATGTTTAAACTTGATTTAGAATTTCATACTATTGATGAGTTAAGAAAAATGATCGTCGCATATCGAAATGGAGGCCCTATTAAAATTGATGATATTGCAGAAGTAGTTGATGGATTAGATGATTATAGACAAACTGCTCGTCACAACAATAAGCCATCTATAGGTCTTGGGATTATCAAGGTAGCAAATTCTAATACAGTTGATATTATTAATAAAATTAAAGAAAAAGTTGACACTCAAATAAGGCCAAGTTTGCCGCCAGGTTTGAACTTAATGGTGTCAACAGATGATTCTATTTACATAAAATCAATGGTTAAGGCTCTTCAAAATCATATCCTTGAAGGTACTTTATTAGCTGCATTGGTCGTACTATTTTTTTTAAAATCTCTTAGATCTACATTCATCATTGCAATTGCAATTCCCATATCACTTTTTGGAGCAATTGCAGTTATGTATTTTTATGGATTTACTTTTAATAGTATGACTTTACTCGCATTAATATTATTAATTGGTGTTGTAGTTGATGACTCCATAGTGGTTCTCGAAAATATTTTTAGGCATCAAAAACATATTGATAAAAATATTTTCAATGCGGCTATTAATGGGAGTAAAGAAGTAGTATTTGCAGTTCTTGCATCGTCACTAGCTTTAGTGTGTATTTTTGCGCCAGTAATATTTATGGATGGAATAATGGGGCGTTTTTTTGAATCCTTTGCAATCGTTGTCACAGCTGGAATATTAGTTTCATTAATTATTTCATTAACATTAACACCAATGCTATGTTCAAAATTTTTAGCCATGAAGGAAAAAGAATTTTCTTGGCTTAAAGGTTTAGATATTTTCTTTAAAAAAATGGATATGACTTATAAAAAAATACTATCTTGGTCCTTATCACATAGACTAAAAGTTTTAATTACAAGTTTAATTATTGTTCTTGCTAGTAGTATTCTTTTTTCAAAAGTTGAAAAAACGTTAGTTCCCGAACAAGATGAAAGTCGTTTCACAGTAAGATTTAAAACACCCTTAGGTTCTAATATGGACTATACATATAATAAGTTATTAGAGATTGAAAAAATTATTAATCAATATAATGAATATACAGCTAGTGTTTTTTCATCTATTGGATTAGGAAGTCGAGGTCAAGTCAACAGCGGATTCATAAGTGTTAGGCTAAAAGAAAAAAGTCAGCGTGCATTGTCTCAAGCGGAAATTATGCAAAAAATGAGAAAAGACTTTAGTCAACTTGCAGGAGTAAAAGCTTTTCCATCAGGGGTTTCATTTGCTGGAGGAAGGCGTTCAGAGAGATTACAATTTTCAATTACTGGGCCAAACATTGAAAAGGTTGCTGATTTAAGTGATGAACTTCTGATCAAATTATCAGAAAGTGAAGATTTAGGAAACTTTGATCTTAATTTACAACTTAATCTTCCCCAAATGATTTTAAATATTGATAGAGAAAGAGCTTCTAGCTTCGGAATTAGTGGAGCTGATATTGCTGAAGCCATCTCAGTATTAAGTAATGGATTAGATGTTGCTAGATTTAATGATGAGCCTGGCGATGGTCATAGATACGATATTAGAATGAAAGCTAAAGAAGGCTCCTTTGATAAATTAAATGATTTAAATAAAATATATTTAAGAGGAAAATCCGGGGAATTAGTAAGACTTGATAGCATTGCATCCTTCAATCAAGAACTTGGTCCTGCAGTTATGGGAAGACAAAATTTACAATATTCTGCTAATTTTTATTCAAATCCAACAATTTCACTTGGAGAAGCAGTTAAATTAGTTAGGCAAAATAGTAAGAATATTCTACCAGGTGAATACTCCATTCAACTTGAGGGTCAAGCTAAAGAATTTGCAAAGACTATGAGTAATATAATTTTTGTTTTTTTTCTTGCAACAATACTTCTTTATATGGTTTTAGCGAGCCTTTTTAACTCATTTTTTCAACCCTTAATAGTTATGTTAGCTCAGCCATTAGCTATAGTTGGTGGAATATTTTTATTATGGGTTACTGGAAATAGTCTCAATATTTACTCAATGATAGGTATGGTACTTCTAATTGGACTTGTTGCTAAAAATTCTATTTTATTAGTAGATATGACCAATCAATTGAAAAATTCTGGAAAAAAAACAGATCAAGCGCTTCTTGAAGCATGCCCTATTCGTCTTCGTCCAGTTTTAATGACATCTCTAACATTAATTCTTGCATTGATGCCAGCTGCTTTAGGTTATGGGGCTGGTTCTGAGTCAAATGGTCCACTAGCAATTGCTGTAATTGGAGGAATGATTTCTTCTACATTATTAACATTAATTGTTATTCCTTCTGCATATTCTTTATCAATTGGCATGCTCGAAAAAAAATCTAAAGCTTTGTAATTTTATTAACAATTAGTGCTCCTACCAAATCACCTTCAACATTAATTGTAGTTCTAAATGTATCAATCAATCTATCCATTGGTAAAAGAATAGCTAGTGCTTCTAAAGGTAATCCTAAAACCTGTAAAACCATTGCCATAGTAACCATACCAGCACTTGGAATTCCTGGGGCACCTATAGAAGCAACCATTGCAGTAAAAAATAATATGAGTTGTTGTGCTAAAGTTAAATCCATCCCAACTAAATTTGCAATAAATAAAGCAGCTGCAGCTTCATATAATGCAGTACCATCCATGTTCATAGTTGCCCCCAAAGGAAGTACAAAATTAGATATTTCTTTAGGTGTTTTAAAATTATCATTTGCTACATTTAGCGTTATAGGAAGTGTTGCTGCACTTGAACTCGTAGCAAACGCAGTAATAAAAGCTGGCCTACCTTCTTTCCAAAAAGATAAAGGGTTCATTTTGGTTAAGACAAATAAAATTGCTGGCAAAATAATTAATCCGTGAAATAAAATTAAAAATATTACGGTAAAAATAAAAATTCCTAATTGAGAAAATAATTCCATATTCTGATTAACAACCATATTAATCAGTAAGGCAAATATACCAAAAGGAGCAAATAACATTACCCAATGAACAATTTTTAGCATAACTTCATAAAGACTTGTAAAAAGATCTTTAGCTGCTTTAAGTTTTTTATTTCTGTCATTTAAAGCAATGCCAATAATAATTGAAAAAATAATGAGTGGTAGAATTTTTCCTGAAGCAAGGGATTCAAATGGATTTGCAAATAAACTTAATAAAAATTGTTTTAAAAATTCTGGTATTGTCATAGTCTCTGAAGGTAAACTATTAGTTAGCTGCCAAGATTCAATATTTATACCGATACCTGGTTGGATAATATTCATAACAACTAGCGCTAAAGTAATAGCAACAGACATAGTCGTAACAAAATATAATAAAGTTGATTTCCATATTAAACTTGAATTCTTTCCCTTGCCTAAATTAGAAACTCCTACAACGATAGAAAAGAAAACTAAAGGAACTAAAATCATTTTTAAACTTTTAATAAAGAGCTGGCCAACTAAATCAGTAATTACTAATAAATAGTCAACAAAAAATAAATTAGGTAAAAGATTAATTATTAACCCTAAAATAATACCTAAGAAGGCAGCAATAAAAATTGACTTATTTATATTCATAATTATTCAAATCTTTCTAAAATAACTGAGAAAAAACCATCAGTTTTATGTTCATCTGGAGTTAATTTAATATATTTGTCTGAGTTTAATGGTATACCATATTTTGTAAAAACTGAATTCGGAGAAAGAATCCTAAAATTTTTATTTTTTAATAAAAAATTATCTACGATATCTTCATTCTCCTCTTTTAAAAGACTACAAGTAGCATAAATTAAGTTGGCTCCAACTTTACACAATTTTGAAGCTGAATTAATTATTAAATTTTGTTTTATATTTAACTCATTTAAAGATTCCAGAGAATGTTTCCACTTTAAATCAGGATTTCTTCTTAATGTTCCTAGCCCAGTGCATGGAGCATCGACTAAAACCCGGTCAAATTTATTTCTCAATCTTTTAATCTTAGTATCATTTTCATTTATTATTTTATGGGGAATAATATTTGATGCTCCAGATCTTTTTAATCGTTTTTTTAAATTAGCTAATCTTTTATCCGAAATATCAAATGCATACACTCTGCCAGTATTTTTCATCATTGCTGAAATACCCAATGTTTTCCCGCCAGCCCCGGCACAAAAATCTGCTACCATATTGCCACGTTTAGGGTTTACTAAAAATGTTATTATCTGACTAGCTTCATCCTGAATCTCAACAAGACCATCTAAAAATAATAGATTTTTTTGAATTGATGTTCCTCTAGGTAATGATATTGATATTGGTGATAAATTAGTTTTGATTATTTCATTTTTAAGTTCTGGAATACTAGAAATTAAACTATTTAAAACTTTTAAAATATCTTTTTCTTTTAACAAATTGACTCTTAAATTTAAATTAGCTGGTAAAAGAAGACTTTGCGCTAAACTAATTGAAGTTTCTTGGCCATACTGTTCTAAAAATTTTTTCCATAGCCAATCAGGTAAGCTAAGTTTTTTAGCCCACTTTGTAATTTCAACTTTATTTGATTTTTTTTCCCTTAGCCAAATTAAATCTTGCTTATCAAGAAAACTAGATAATTCTCTGATACTTTTACCTAAAATAAGAACCAAATAGATCATTACTAATTTTTTTGGATTCTCATCGTTTATATTTTCAATTAAATATCGCTTATTTCTAATTACTCCATAATACAATTCAGAAATATACACTCGATCTCGCTTACCAAAATGATGATTATTTCTAAAAAAATTACTCAGTTGTTTGTCGGCGGGATTTAATTTTATAAAATGTTCTTTTAAAATTTCTGAACATGCTTTTATTACTAACTTATTCATTTACTTTATTTAAATTTAAAACTTCTATTTGCTGAATAATCATACTTAAATCATCCTGTGTGATTGCTATTTTAACAGGTAAATATCCATACTCTTTCGCTAACCATAAATCGATTCTTTCTGGAGTTTGATAATTAAATTTTGCGACATGGAGAGTACTTAAATTTCCTAATTTAGTATTAATATCTAATTCGTCAACATAATGATAATTATAAATCTTAAAAACTTTTGCATTAGTTATTGGTATCTGCATTTTATTTAGTGGATTTAAAAACATAAATTGAAACATAAAACTTAATTGATCTTGCGCTTCATCAATTAAATCATGTGTTTTTATATTTTCCTTTCTTTTAATAGTTAAAGTTTTCCTTTGCCAATCAAAGAAAGCCTCAGATTTCTTTTTTGTTCCATGACTATATAAATAATATTCTGGCTTTAAACCTTTTTTATTAACAATACCTTTACTTTTTTGAGTCAAAGGTTTTGAATAAAAAATCGAAGTTACTCCTTTTGCATTTGCAATATAGTCAATTTCATACTTATTATCATTAATTTTATAATTAATTTTTAGATTACCGACTTCAGAAATTGACTTAGTTTCAGAATCGTTTGATAAGGATCCATCACTTCCAAATGGTTTTATTTTTTTAATTGATCCTTTATTTGGGCCAAGATCATGAAATACTTTGTACACCATTAAAATAGAATTAACTGTCTCACCAAAGATAATTTTTTTTATTGGTAAGTCAAGTTCTTTTACTGGTTCACATAATTTACAATATTCTTCTTTTATTTCTTCTTTTATTTCTTTTTTTGGATTTATTTTTACCACTTCATCAACTAATGGCTCATATAACTTTTGTTTTTCAAAATTTTTCTTTTCGATTATATTTCTTTTATTAAATTTTGGTGGTAAATGAACTAATTGAATTTCTAAAATCTTTTCAGAATTTTCTTTAAATTCTATATTTAAAAAAAATATAAAATGAATCCCAATTGAAATTATTACGCCATATAGTAAGTAACGATTGACCATTTTCTCTTAAAACAAATTCGTTTCTACTAACACTTGATTTATATTAATGCCTATTTTAGTTTTTAACTCAATTTTTATAGGGAATCGATACGGTTTTCTTAATATCCATAACATGTGTTCTGAATTCTTTTTTTCTATTATTTTACCTTCATAAACATCAGCTTCTAACTCACCTTTAGGGGTTGTAATAATTTCTTGTCTTACTTTCTTATAAAAATATGTATGGCTTTTTTTTCCATCAATTATGTCAAATTTATAATTTTTTTTATTTAATGATTCAAAATTAAATTGATATAAATATGTCAATAAGTCTAGTTGATTTTTTTTTAATAAATAAGTATCTATATTTCCTTTATAGTTAATCTTTAATTCTTTTTTTTTCGAATCAAATAAAGCTGAAATATTTTTTTTTGATTTTTTTTTATTTTTTATTTTAAAAACCTGAGGTGAGAATCCATTTGAGCTTACTTTACCTTGACTAATAATTTCTCGATCCCCTAAAAGCTTCATAATACCTTCAGTGTTTGTTTTTGCATTGATTACATACTGATTATTTTTTTTTCTAAAATTTACTAAAACTTCGCCTAAAATATTTTTCTCTTGATAAAGCTGGTATTCAGTATGAAAACTTTTTGGAAATGGTTTAGCTCCAAGACTTAATGAAAAAAAAGTAAGTACAAAAAGATATATTAACTTAAATAAATTTTGTTTGAGATTCATTTAAATTTCTATTAGATATTTCTCCAAGCACATAAATCACTTCATCATTACTGGATAAAATTTCTTTTGTTTTTTGTTCGTCCTTAGGATCTATTATAACAATCATACCAATCCCACAATTGAAGGTTTTATATAACTCTTCATCATCAATATTTGCTTTTTCTTTCAACCAATCAAATATTGGTGGCCTAATCCATGATTCCTGTTTTAAAACTGCTTTATGATTTTCTTTTAAAATTCTAGGTACGTTTTCAGTGATTCCTCCACCAGTAATATGAACTAATCCATGAATATTAACTTTTTCCATTAAATTTAAAATTGACTTTACGTATATTCTCGTTGGTTTCATTAAAATATTTGCAAAAGTTTCACCATTTAACTCATCATTAAGACTTATTAATTCTTTTTCTATGATTTTTCTTATTAATGAATACCCATTTGAATGTGGTCCAGAAGATGCTATACCAATTATTAAATCGCCTTCACAAATACCTGAACCATCTATAATTTTGTCGCGTTCGACCGCACCTACGCAAAACCCTGCTAAATCATATTCTTCTTTTGAATACATTCCTGGCATTTCTGCTGTTTCACCCCCCACCAATGAACAACCTGCTAATTTACAGCCATCAGAGATTCCTTTTATTACTTCAGTAGCTTTATCTACATTTAATTTTCCGCAGGCAAAATAATCTAAAAAGAATAAAGGTTCTGCGCCTTGAACTAAAATATCATTTACGCACATTGCAACAAGATCTTGACCAATAGTATTATGAATATTTAGCTCAAATGCTAATTTTAATTTTGTTCCCACTCCATCTGTTCCAGAAACTAGAATTGGATTTTTATATTTTTTTGGTAACTCAAATAAAGAACCAAATCCACCTAGCCCTGCTAGCACTTCCTTCCTCTTTGTTTTTCTAGCAAGAGGTTTAATGTTAGAAATTAACTCATCCCCTGCTTTTATGTTCACACCAGCATCTTTGTATGAAATAGAGTTTTTTTTATTGATGGAGTTTTGAGACAAGTTATTTACCCTCTGAAAAAATAGATACTTTACGTATAATATTAATTTTAACCGAATTTACAATCAATAGATATTTCTCAGCTAATCTTATGGAGCAACTTTTACTTAATATTGAATTACCTGTACAAAAAACCTTCGATAATTTTATAGTAGGTAATAACAAAGAATGTTTTGATTCATTAAAAAATTTTATTTTACCTAATAACAATATTTTTTTTATATATCTTTGGGGTGAAGAAGGATCAGGAAAATCTCATTTAGCTGAAGCAATTCAAAAAAATAATATATCAATAATTGAAGATATTGATCAAGCAAACGAAAAAGAACAAATTAGAATTTTCAATCTTTACAATGAACACAAGTCATCACAAAAAAAACTATTAGTAACAGGTAGCAACAATCCTAATAAAATGATGTTAAGAGATGATTTATCAAGCCGTTTAAGTTGGGGATTAGTATACAAGTTAAATCTTTTAAAAGACAAAGACAAAAAGTTAGCATTGAATCAATATTCTAAAGATAGAGGGATTAATCTCAAAAAAGAAATTGTAGAGTATTTATTAAGGCATTTTAAAAGAGATCTACCTTCACTTCTAGCAACTTTGGAAGCTTTAGACCGTTGGTCTCTTAAAACTAAACGGCCTATAACTATACCTCTTCTCAAAGATATGAATCAAAAAGATTTATTTCAATAAATTATATTTTACCGACTAAATCTATTGCTGGTTTAAGAGTTTCTGATCCGGGTTTCCAAGATGCAGGACAAACTTCACTTGGATTAGCCTCTATATATTGGGCTGCCTGCACTTTTCTGACTAAATCTGACGCAGAACGACCTATACCTAAATCATTAACTTCCATTGTTTTAATTATCCCTTCAGGATTGACAATAAAAGTTCCACGCAAAGCCAATCCTTCTTCTTCTATCATTACTTCAAAATTCCTAGCCAAAATACCTGTTGGATCTCCTAACATTGGAAATTTTATTTTTTTGATTGATTCAGAGGAATCATGCCATGCTTTATGGCTAAAATGAGTATCTGTTGAAACTGCATACACTTCAACGTTTAATTTTTTTAACTCTTCATAATGATCAGCAAGATCAGTTAATTCAGTTGGACAAATAAAGGTAAAATCTGCAGGATAAAAAACAAAAGCTGACCAATGTCCTTTTAAATCACTATCTGAAATATCTATAAATTCACCATACTTATCTTTAGCATGATAGGCAGTTACTTTAAATGGCTTTATAGTTGTATTTATTAGAGAAGTCATTTATTTTCCTTATTAAATATGTTTATAAAGGAAATATTTTAAAAGAATTAATTAATATGTATAATTAATTATATATATGTGATTAATTAGTAATGTTTATTATAAGTTCGCTTTACTTATTTCATATATTTCTTTTTCTCTTTGAAGCTGTTTTAAACGAGCTTCAACTCTAGATTTTTCATAAAAATTGCCATCTCTTGCTCTAACTGCCATATCCATTTGAGTTATAGCTTCTTCTAAATTGTATCTATAATAAAATGATTGTGAAAGACTTTCATATTGTAAAAGTTGATTTCCATTTAAAGAATAAGCTTTTGCTAATAATTTATATAGTTCTGGATCATTCTTATGAATCAAAAGGTAATTTTGTAAAAATTTAATGGCATCATTGACTAAATTTTTTTGAATTAAGTAGTTGGCTAATTCGTAAACAAATGCTCTGTATTTTGGATATTTTTTAAGAGCTTTATTTATTGCTTCATAAGCTAAATTTATATCGCCTTTTTTAATTAAAAATTCTATATTTAATTGCTCGATCATAGGATTTTCAATATTTTTATCAAAAAGCCATTTTATTTCTTTTTGAGCTTTATCAAAATCTTCATTCAATAAATAAGCATAAGCTAAAGCATACCTCTCACCAAGTTCATTAACATATGTTTTATTTTTAATATTAATTTCTAATTGTTTTTTTACTAATCTCTTATCCTGAAGAAAAACTCTAATTTTTCCTTTAACAAAATGAAAACTTGGATTATCCATTCGTTGTTTATATGGAAAATCTTTAATTCGATCTTCAATATCGCTAATTCGCTCTGAAGTTATTGGATGGGTTCTGAGAAACGAAGGCGCTGCCCCTACTGAATGTCGATTTCCTTTCTGCAAAGTTTTAAAAAAATCAATAGATCCTCTTACATCAAAACCTGCTTTATCAAGAATATTAATACCAACTCGATCAGCTTCTTTTTCATTTTCTCTAGTAAAATCTAAAACAGTTTGAACTCCTAATGCTTGTGATGCCATTAAAGCTCCTCTCGCTAAATCAGGATTAGATCTTGCTAATAATAGTGCAAGTCCTAATCCAAGATAAGATTTAAAAGAATCTTTTTCAAGCCTTCCTATCATTCTTGCAATATGTCTTTGCGTTATATGAGCGATTTCGTGACTTAATACACTTGCAAGTTCTGATTCTGAGTTAGCAGATAAGATAAGACCTGTATGGACTCCAATAACATTTCCTAACATTGCAAATGCATTAATTGTTTGATCATTAACTATAAAAAAAGTTAAATCTCCGCCCGAATGATCACTTGCTCTTACAAGTTTATTAGTTAAATTATATAAATAGTCTTCTATTTCAACATCACTAATAACACTATCACTTTGATAAACCTGTTGAAGTATTTGTTTTCCAATGACACTTTCTTCATGTGCTCCAATTACTGTCTCACTATAATCACCAAGATCTGGTAACTGATTAGAAAAACATATTTTTGAAAATAAAAAAATACAAAGGAAAAGCTTTTTCATCGATTTGTTTAAAGTTATTATTATATTTTACTTAAAATTATTTATTATATTCCTATGCTCTCACATATTGATAAAGATGGTAATGCAAAAATGGTAGATGTTTCCAAAAAAAATAATACGCATAGAATAGCAATTGCATCTGGTTTTATTAAAATCAAAAAAGAAACTATTAATTTAATTAAAAATAAGGACTTAAAAAAAGGTGATGTTTTAACTGTTGCTAAAATTGCAGGTATTCAAGCGGCCAAAAATACATCAAGCTTAATTCCACTTTGTCATAATATTAATTTAAATAGAATTGATATTAAATTTCATATTAATAGAGTTGATGAAAAAATTTTTTGTGAATCAACCATAAATTGTATAGAAAAAACTGGGGCAGAAATGGAAGCTCTTTCTGCCGTATCAGTTGCTCTCCTCACTATATACGACATGTGCAAAGCATCAGATAAAAATATGATTATTTCCGAAATTAAATTGCTAGAAAAGCAAGGAGGAAAATCAGGCTCATGGAAATCAAAAAAATAATTATCTCTTAAGTTGTTTAATAATTTTATTTGCAACTATTTTTGGATCAATATTATTTATCTGATAGCTTTTATCTTGTATCCAAAAGGCATTTCTACCCCAAGGTCTATACCTATTTGGCTGTCCCACCCCAAAAACTGTAAAAGATTTAGTATCTACTGCGCTTGCAAGATGGCCTAGACCAGAATCATTGCCCACGTAAAAGTCAGATTTTTTAATGATTGCACAAGTTTCTAAAAGATTATAATGTCCGCAACAATCAATAATTATCCCTTTAAATTTTAGAATAAATTCTCGAGATAAAATAGCATCATTTTGATCTCCAACTAAAATAACTATATCGAAGTAATTTTGTAAAAGCTTTGTTAACTCAACAAATTTAGTAACTTTCCAAATTTTTCCTTCAAAATTTGCTCCCAGCCCTAGCGATAAGATTTTAGCATTAGAATATTTTTTTAAGATTTGTTTTGTAAGTTCGTTTTCATAATTTGAAAGCCAAATATTTGTAGGAGGCGGGGAGGTTTTAATAATTTTTTTTATTGATAAATGATGTTTTTCCGCACTATGTATATTCTTACTAGACTTATTTGATACTTTAAAAAATTTTTTCTTTGATTTTATAAAATATAAGAGCGCATCTGATCTTAAATCAATAGCTAAATCATAGCTTTCTTGTCTAAGATTCTTAATTAGCATTAAAACACCATACCAACCTAAGTCCTTATCTTTTTCAACAAAATTATTAATATATGGACAATATTTAAAAATAATCTTAGATCTTTTGTCACCAACAATATCAAAAATTGCATTGGGATATTTTTTATGTAAAGATTCAAGTGTTGGTACTGTTAAAATAACATCTCCAATATTTGATAATGTTATGAATAAGATTTTTTTAACACTATTATCTTTTAAAATTTTTTTCATTTTATAATTTTGACAAGCATCTATTTTTTATCATAGCCTTTATGCTTATCATAATTCCAAAGATATTGAGTCGGAGCAAATTTAATTTCATCTTCTAAAACTTTATTTAATTTTTTTGGATTAGAAATATCATTTGAAGATAAAATTTTAAAGTGAATATCAAAACCTTTACCAATACTTAACCTCTCTCCAAAAGCCATTATTACTGTTGCTCCTGTTTTTTTTGCCAACTTACTTACCAAAACCATAGTATATGCTGGACGTCCAAAAAAATCTGCCCACTCTCCCTCACCTTTATTTGCTGCCTGATCTGGTAATATCCCAACTGCTTCCCCCTTTTTTAATGCCTCAAGAATTCTTTTAATTCCTGTTTTATTTGTTGGTGCTAGAGTATTAAATCCTTTTTGCCTTCCATCTTTAATTAATCTTTCTAGCCATTTTTGTCTTGGTGGTCTATAGAGAATAGTAAGAGGATATTTTGAACCATAATAAATAGATGTTATTTCATAACATCCAAGATGAGGTGTTAAAAATATTATTCCTTTTTTTTTGGAATGTGCTTTATCAATTTCGCTATATCCTTTAACACTATTAATCCAGTTTAAAATTCTTTGTTCTTTACTTGCCCATATAGCAAAACTTTCCATTATTGTTTTTCCAGTCTCACCAATATTTTTATTTATTGCTCTGTTTAAATCATTTTTATTTTTATAAAGATTAGAACAAGTTAAATTTTGTACAAGTAAAAATCTACTCTTTTTATTTATTATATGAAAAATATACCCAATTAAAATTCCTAATAATTGAACAAAATAAAGTGGAATACAGGAAAATAAAAACTTAAAAATATTTAGAAAAATATTATTCATTTTTATATCTTTTATCTTTAAAAAAATATGCAAAATAAAATATTTTTTTCAATAGGCCTTCCTGAATTTTAAATATTGCCCGCGTTAATGGATATACCATTTTCTCCCACCCTTTTAATTTATTCTTTTCATAACGCTCTTCACCAATAGATGATTTATACACTTTGTCCCAGGAAGCTATTGCTGGCTGAATTGTTAAAACATCTAATTTAGATCTCCATGGTAAACCCATAATGGTGTCATTAGGACAAGTAATTTTTGTCATTGATTTAAGAAGCTTCTTTGCTCCTGAGTAGGAAATCAAATAAGCATAGGCTCCTCCAGGTGATGTTGCTAGCCTTGTTAAATAAAACTCCTGGTAAATCTTTACAATTTTTCTTTGCATTAATTGATTGATCTTAGGTTTTCCCAAAAACCTTACTAGCTCCCATGGATAGCTACATTCCAATAGTTTTTCAAGGACAATTTTAAATTTTTTTGATAAAACTACATCATCTTCAAAAATTAGAGAAAATTGAATTTTATTTTCTACTATATTTTTTAGCAAAGATCTATGTGAAAAATAACATCCTAATTCTCCCGGCGATAAATCTTTACCATAACAAAGTCTTCTTCTTAAACCATCATAATCAGGATGTTTTTTTAGGTCTTCTTTTGTTCCATCAATACCTTCAAAAAAAATGAATTCATCACATAGTTTTTTTAGTTTCTTTGTTATAGCCTGCCGTCTACTTTTCTCTTTTGCAAGGCTTATAACAAAAGTTTTTATCTGTTTATCTTTTAATCTCATTGTAAATTATTCTCTCATACTCTTAGAAATACTGATATAAAATTACATACTCTTATATAATAATTTTTATAATTAATTTTCTAGAAAATCTATGAATAAAATTATTCCTAATAAATTTGAATACTTACTGCTTTTAGCTCTACCAATATTACTAATTTTTTATAGAGGTATTGCTGACTTTACAGTCCTTACGATAGGAATAATTTTTTTATACCGATCTTACAAAACTAAAGATTGGAAATGGATTAAACAAACCTGGTTTATTTTTAGTCTGATTTTTTGGTTTTATTTATTAATTTTTAATACTCCATTAAGTATAAATCCTAAAGAAAGTTTTTTATATTCTCTTGCTTTTATTAGATGGCCTCTTTTTGCTATGGCTCTCTCTATTTGGCTCTTTAAAAATAATATTTCAAGAAAATATTTTTTAATTTCTATGGGATTTACTTTACTTTTTATAATTTTAGACGTTTGGTGGCAATATATTTTTCAATATGATTTTTTTGGTAATCCAAAATATTCTTTTAATCCTGAAAGACTAACTGGTCCATTTAGAGATAACCCTATGCCTGGAATTTTTCTGGCTAGATACTTATTTTTACTTTTATATTTTGGTTTATTTTTAAAATACTTTAATCATCCACTTAAAAATATTATATTTATTTTTTTAGTGCTTATAGTTGGTGCATCTACTATTTTTATTACTGGCGAAAGAATGGCTTTCTTAATTTTTATTAGTGGATCATTAATTATTACTCTAGGGTTGATTCTTCATTTTAAATCCTATACAAAATATATAGTCCTTGGGTTATTCTCCATTATTGGATCAATCACTTTATTTTCTTTATTATTTCCAGAAACTTTTTATAGAACTATTACTAGCTTAATTTTTAAGCTTCAAAATTTTACAAATTCAGATTACATGCTAGTTTTTAAAAGTGCTTACTATGTTTGGTTAGAGTCTCCAATTTTTGGTGTTGGCCTTCATCAATATAGAGATGCTTGTATTAATTTAGGTTTATGGGGTTCAGGAGGAGGTGTATGCTTCCATCCACATAATATATCCTTTGAACTCTTGTCTGAATCTGGAGTTATAGGTTTTACACTTTATTATGTGATGATAATCTCAGTTGCTTTTAATATAATTAAAAGTTTTCTACAACAAAAAAACTGGTTAATTCTTTTCTTATCTTTAAATTTGCTTTTTGTATCTTTTTTTCCATTAATTGGTGGCATGAGTCTTTTTAATAATTGGATTGGAGCAATCGTATGGTTATTTGTTGGGTGGGTTCTAGCTATTGCGAATAATAAAAACTCTAAATCGATTGTTTAATAATTTTAAAAACTTTAGAAACTGGTAATTTTTTTAAATCTAATGTTTCTAATATATGAAAAGGTTTTCTTGATAATTCAGATTTTTTTCCTGAAGTTGATGGTCCAAATAAAGCAATTCCTGGTTTTTTTAAACAAGAAGCTATATGGCTCAACCCAGAATCATTCCCCACAACAAAAATAGATTTTTTTATAATTCCAGCAACATCCATTAAATTTAATGATTCAAATTTATGCCCAGGAAAATCTTTACTAAGTTCTAATTCATCAGGGCCATAAATACTAATTACATCAATTTTTTCTTTCAATAATTTATATGCTAACTCTTTAAAGAAAGGCCATCTTTTTTCTTTGTGATTTTTTGAAGATCCTGGAATCAAAACAACATATTTTTTTGATATTTTTTTCTTTCTAAGTAAAAAAGAAATCTCATTGGCCATCCAATTAATATTTGGTTTAGCTATCTTACTTAAGGGTATACCATAATTATGAAGCATATCGATTAATCCCTGAAGTCCAGATATTGGGTGATCTTTTCTATTTGTTGTGATCCACAATGATTTTTTGAGTAGAATTTTTCTATAAATTAAAGTTCTTTGAGAATTCTGCAAATCGAAAACATGAGTAAAATTAAATCTATTTAGTTTATTATTCAGTTTTAAAATTTCTCTAAGATTCCATATCCTAAATCTATCGTCAATTATAATATTATTTATATAAGGGCTAGCAAGCATTAGGTTTTTATATGAAGATGATGTTAATAAAATTAAATTAGAAGAGGAATATATATTTTTAATTGTTCTAAATATTCCATCTGACTGAATTAAATCTCCAAATGCCCCATGTTTAATAACTAAAATATTTTGTTTACTTTTTCTCATAAAAAAATAATCGTAATTGGCTAATCTTTTCGCGATAAAATTTTTGTATAAATATTAATAATATTTTTTCCAAATACTTTCTCTGTATAATTTTTTTTAAATTTTTGGAACCCATTATTAGCTAAATTTTCTGCCAATTTTTTATTATTAATTAATTTATTAACTGCTTCTGCTAATTCTTGCACGTTATCAATTTCAACTAGCATTCCATCATGCATGTGTGAAATTATTGCTAAAGGTCCTGGAGATTTGCATGCTACTGTTGTTTTTTTTGCAGCCCATGATTCTAACGTGACTGCTCCAAATGCATCGTTTCTTGATGGAAACACACAAATATCAGCTGTTGCCATTAATATTTCTTTATCTTCTCTCCACCCGAGAAATTTTACTCTTCTATCAAGCTTAAGTCTTTTTACTTGACCCTTTAATTTTTTTTCTAGTGGGCCTGATCCTGCAATCCATAAATAAGCATCTGGAATAAAAACCATGGCATTTAATAAAATATCAATCCCTTTTACAGGATGAAGTCTTGATAAAGATAATAAAAGTGGCTTATTATCTGGGGTATCTAAATCTTTTCTATTTATTTTCTTTAGACTATTTTTTTTTGTAAAAATAGGTAATTCATAAATTTTATTTTTTTCAATACCTTGATCAACAATATGATTCTTTAAATCATCAGTCAATACAATGTGATAATCACAATTTCTGAACCTTTCAACACCTCTATAACCACTATGCCAACCAATATTTATATGTTTACCACGAACTAAAAAACTAGAGGCTCTTCCCATCCAGTAATGAATAATATCTGGTTCAAAGTCTTCTATAACCTTATTAAGAACTTTTTTTGTGTTCCATTTGAAAAATTTATTAAATGATGAAGTACTATATGGAATTTTTAAATCAATAACTTTCTTTATTCTTTCTTTATTTCGATTACTAATAATTATGTATTGATTTATGTTTTTCTTTTTTAGTGCTTTAATGGCATCAATAAAAAATATTTCTGCTCCCCCATCTGAAGCCCCTCCCATAATTTGAAGTATTTTCATATTATTTATTTAAGAATAAATGGTAAAAATCGGCCCAATCTTCTTTGCCAATTTATCCATTTTCTTTTTGTTGAATAATCATGTTTTTTACAATCAATCAAAGTGATATTTCCACATTTGGATAAAGTATGAAGTCCATCTGAATAAATTTTATGAAAATTAGGCTTTATTGTATCTACCTTTTTAGCCTTAAAATCTTTATCTGTTAATTTTTCAATTTTTAAAAGATTTATTTGGCCACCATATGTTTTTTTGCAATCTTGTACAGGTAAATGCAAACAATTATTATGTAAAAAAGGTGTCCCTCCAGGTCGACTATTTTCAATATCAGTTATTACTGGATTTTTAGGGTGCTCGGACCACTTATTTAATAAATTATCTGTAAATGCTATATTCAATTCCTTCATTGCACGTCCATTCGGGCCTGGTAAAGAATAAAATATCCACCATTTATCTTCATACTTAATTATGCTTGGATCTATCATTGGAACATTTTCCATAATCTCTTTAACTTTTTGCCATCTATCTGGAAAACTAATAGGTTCATAAATAAAAGTTCTACCAGATTGGCTAGATTCTGGAATCATATATATTTTGTCTTTATCATTGACAATAAAAGGATATGATAAATGATAATTACTTGATAAAGAATGATGAAAACCTATTTGTTTCAAATCTTTATCAAATACAAAACAATCAATATTTCCTTTTTTTATTCTATAGTCTAATGCTTCAACAAATATATATAACTTGCTATTCCTCCAAATTCCAAATGGATCAGCATAAAATTGAAAAGATTTTTTTGGATATATCCATATAATATTATTCTTATAATTATATGTATTTTTGTTTTTGTTTTTATTAATAAATTGAGATATTTTTTTATTTAAAATACCTACGGCCCAAATATCTGTTGGAATTTTTTTGTTCAATTTTTACACCTTAAGCACTTTTATAAACTTTTAATGTATTCTCTAGCATCTTATCTAAACTAAATAATTCTGAGAAAGGAACCCTTGGAGGAGCTTCAATCCACTTAGCAGCTAATAAAGCGGCCTGAGTTAAATCCCCTTTTTGAATTCCACCCTCTGGAAATATTTCTCTTAATTGCTCCCCTACACCTCCATGATCATAACCGATCACTGGGACTCCTAACTTTAAAGATTCCATCGTTGTTCTCCCAAAAGCTTCTGGTTCTAATGATAATGAAAATACAATACTTGAAATTGACATAATGTTTTTTATATCTGAACGATGCTCAATAAATAAAATATTATTTTCTATTCCTAATTCAATAACTTTTTCTTTTAATTCACTTAAAAAATTTTCTTTATCTTTATTTACTTCTCCAATTATTAAACCAATTACACTAGGAAATTTTTTTGTTAATTCTGAGATTATTTTAAGAAAATCTTTTTGACCTTTCCATCTTGTTACTCTGGCAGGTAATGTCAATATAATTTTATTCTTAGTTTTTGGATAGCACTTATACCATTCATCAACCCATAATTTTTCTGGTTGAAATAAATAAGGAAATTGTATCGGGTCAACGCCACGATAATTTAAAAAAATCTTTTTGGAATTAATTTTATAATTTTTTAAAACGTAATTTTTAATTGTTTTCGATATTACAATTACTTTATCCCCTTTTGCCATTATTGAACTATATGGATTAACAGAATATGAACCATGAAAAGTTGTTATGAATTTTGGTTTTATTTTAGAGGAAATAATTTTTAAAGCAAAAAAACAAATCCAAGCAGGAAATCTTGATCTTACATGTAAAATATCTACCTTATTAGTAATAATAAACTTTGCCAAAGCAACAACATATCTAAATGTAAAAATTGATTTATTACCGATCTGCCATTTGAAATGTTCACTTCCATCTTTTATTAAATCTTTTACCATCCTCCCACCACCTGAAATTACAATAGATCTATGGCCTTTTTTTGACAAATATTTGCCAACCTCGAGGGTGCCTCTTTCAACTCCTCCTGAATTTAACTTTGGAATAATTTGCAATACAGTTAATTTTTTTTGATCATTTTTTACCATTAAAATTTTACTTATTTAAAATTACATTAAATGATTTTTTTATCTTATTTTTTAAATATTCTTTAGCTAATTTACTATTTATTGAATAATAGTCATAATTTTTGATGATCTTTAATATAGCTTTTGGATAATCTTCAATATGATTTACGGATTCTGAATTTTTAAAAGAAGTTAAGTCTTTCATCGACATTCCTTTAGAATTAATAATTGGTTTCTCAAGGAAAATAGCGTCTGTTATAAATCCAGATCCACTATACTTATATTTGATATTTGAATATGGTAATAAAAAAATATCAATTGATTTCATTAATTTAAGGAATTTTTTATTATCCTCAACACCATAAACATATTTTATCTTCACATAGCCAGAAATATATCGGCTTAAATACTCATAAATTTTAAATATAATTGTTCTTTTAGTCTTATCTTTACTTAATTGAACAATGAAAGTAACTTTCAAATTTATTTGATTTTTTTTAAAATATTGTCTTAAATACTTAATAATTTTAGGAACTTGATATGTTCCTTTAGAGCGTCTCGGACTTCCAAGACATCCAATATATATATGTTTATTTTTTATTTTTTTTGGATTTACTTCTAGGTTATAAGGGACTGAAATAGGTAAAATAAATTCACCCAAACATTTTATTTTTATGTCATTTTTAATTTTTTTTGTAAGCTCCTTAGTCTCTGTAAATAAATGTATTTTTCCTTTATTAACTAAATAAAAAAACAATTCCAAGGTAGTCTTTGGTAAATTTTCTATAAATACTATATCTAAAATTCTAATCACTGGAGTTATACTTTGGGGAAATTTATTAATCTTATATAAATAAGTTATTAGTGATATTTCTAACTTTCTAGCTGAGGGAATTATTATTTTATTAATCTTATTTAGCTTGTTATCTTTAAAAATTTTTATTAATTTTTTGCCTGATTCTTGAATATAGCTTTTGGGTTCTTTTCCTTCTTCTTTTAAATTTAATTTTGGTAACTGAGAAATAATCTTATTCTTAAATGGCATCTCATTTGAATTAATATCTTCACATGAAATTACTGAAGCTTTATCATTTCCTATTAACTGATTAATTGCATTTATTTGCGTTCTTTCATGGCCTAAAGCAGAAAAAAGTCTTCGTTCCAATATTATTATATTTTTATCCATTTTTTACTTCTTCATACTTTATTGTGTCAAAAAATTTTTTATTATCCAAACTGCACATTTCTTTGCCTCATTAGGAAAAATTTTAATTTTATTTTGAATTTTATAATTTCCATCTTTATCATAGAATATATAACCTTGGTTTCTTAAAATATTAAGGCTATTTTCTATTCTTTTGTTATTACTTTTTTTCTGTTTTAAAATTCCCACTAATTGACCTGCTGTAAGTGATTCATAAATCATTGAAATAGAATCTTCAGTTATCCAGGTAATTTTTGTTTTTTTAAATTGGTTCTCTAGCCAATTTTCTTCTTGATCTTTCATAGGAATAATTATTAGATTCATATTTTTTAAAGCTTTTAATTTCATAATAAAATCTTCAGGGGTTCTTCTTGAAATACTTAACAAAAATTTTGTTGAACTATTGTTACTAATTAATTTTTCTATTTGCTCAAAAATATATTCACTATCCCAAACAAAATTTTTAGAAATTCCTCCTATCAAAATTAAACTTTTTTTTGTATTTTTTTCTACTACGTTTATTTCACCGTCACATAAAGCCCCCTTAGTTCGATAAATTAAACCTTTACCTTTATATTCATCATGTTCTGGAATTATGCAAAGATCAAACCAATTTATCGGTATAGTCGGTTTCATTATTATTATTGATTTACCCCCAAATATAATTTTTGAAATCAAAACACTTAAATGCACTTTATGGCCAACTCCTATTATCAAATCAGGCTTTGGTAATTTTATTAATTTCTTATATTTTAAAAAAATCGAAGCTAGATTGCTTATACCAATATTAAATAATTTAGTTTTTGTTTCTATTTTTAAAAATTTAACTAATGCCAAAGATTGTTTCTCATGGCCGATTTTTCCGTCGAGGAATCTCCATATAATAATTTCTTTTTGTAAATTCATAATTTTGACTTAACCAATAAACTATTTATTAGTTCTGCTGATTTAGGGGCCATAGTCAACCCATAGCGAAAATGACCAGAATTGATAAAAATATTTTCAAATTCATCATCTTTACGAATTATAGGAATATTATTTTTTGACCCTGGTCGAAAACCAGACCAATGATTTTCAACTAAAACATTTTTTAATTCAGGTATCAATAATTCTGATTTTTTCTTTAAGGAATCTATGGAATCAATTGTTATTTTTTCATCAAAACCTACCTCCTCGACCGTACTACCTGCAATAATGACACCATCTTTTCTCTGAAGAATATAAAAGTCATCTGAATAAAGTATATGATTTACTCTAAGTTCAGTAGCTTTATATTGAATCATCTGACCTCTTATTGGATATATTTTATTTTTATAATTTGGTTTGATCATTGATACCCATGCTCCTGAGGTTAATATAAAATAATCTGCCTTAATTCTATTATTATCTTTTGTTGGCCATTCATTTATCAATTTTTTACTATTATTAATAGGACAAATCTCTGTATTTTCTAAAATCTTTATTCCTTGATATATTAAATACTTTTTAATTGCTTTCATCAATCTTGGTGATCTTATCTGTGCTACTAATGGAAGTAATAGGGCTGACGACTTATGAAATTTTGTATCTTCTATTTTATATTTATTTTTTAATGCCCATTGAGTAATTTTACTTTGTTGATATGGAGGAATAATCATCATCCCTGTACGGTAAAATTCTGGATCTATTCCAGTCGCTTTAAATAATTTTTTTGAAAATTTTTCATAAAATTCTGCTGCATTTACGCATAAATCATAAACTTCCGACGAATAAATCCATGGCATTAGTGGAAATAAAATACCAGCTCCTGCCCAAGAGGACTCTTTGCCAATTTCGTTTTTATCAATTATCGTAACTTTAAAGCCACTCTCAGTTAGCTTGATTGCTGTAAGGCATCCGATTATACCTCCACCTATAATTGCAACTTTTTTACTCAATTATTTACTTACCATTTATAGTAAATTTTTCAAATTGGATTAAATTATTTGGCAAACCTAAAATAACTATAACGTCATTTTTTGAAAGCCTAATATCTGGTCTAGGCTCAATATCTTCTAACATATTTGGTCTTCTTAAATGTTGAATTTCAACACTAAATTCCTTAAATGGTATTTCATTAATTAGTTTATCGAATAAATAGAAATTATTTTTAATCTCAATTGAATGAAGCTGCAATTGGTCTTGTCCTTGTAAATCATCGCCTGCTTCCGAAGCTCCCATAAAATATCCTCGAAAAATTTTATATCTTTCATTTCTAAAAGATCGTATTTTTCTTATAACTCTTGTTAGAGGAATATCAAGCAAAACTAAAGCGTGAGATGCGAGCATCAGACTTCCTTCTAAAACTTCTGGAACAACATCTGTAGCACCAGCATCTTGTAATTGTTGAATTGAAGAATCATCGCTAGTCCTTACAACAACAGGTAGATCTGGGTAAGTTTCCCGAATTACATTCAATACTTTTGTTGAGGCTCTATCATCTGAATAAGTTATCACCAGAGCTTTTGCTCTTTCAATACCTGCTGCTCTTAAAACGACTCTTCTGCTTGCATCACCATACATTACTTTTTCACCAGCATTAGCTGCGTCGTTAACCCTGTTAAGATCCATATCAATTGCAATGAATGAAATATTTTCCTCTTTAAGAAATCTGCCTAAATACTGACCTCCTCTTCCATAGCCACAGATAATTACATGCCCACTAAAATCTTCACTTGATGCTTCTATTTTATTAACTAGTTTTGCACTATTTCTTAAATATTCCTTTGATATAAATCTTGCTATACGGCCATTAAATGGAATTATAAATGACGCAAATAACATAGATATTAAACATACTGATAAAATGATTTGAAGTAAGTCTCCAGAAATAAGATTTTGTTCTTGGCCTAATGCAAGAATTACAAAACTAAATTCACCTGCTTGCCCTAAAATTATTCCTGACCTAATTCCAACACCCAATTCATACTTAAACATTTTAGTTAAAAAAGCTATAAGTACTATTTTGAAAATAGTATATCCAGCAAATAATAGAAAAATTACTAAGTAATACTTTATAAAAACTTCTATATTAAGCATCATACCAATGCTAATAAAGAAGAGTCCTAACAAAATATCCCTAAAAGAAGCAATATCAGATTCTACTTGATATCGATATCTTGTTTCAGATATTAACATTCCTGCAATAAATGCTCCTAATGCATAAGATAAGCCTGTTAATTTAGTTACATATGCGAAAATTAGGGTAATCATTAAAACATTGAGAACAAATAATTCTCTTGATTTTTGTTTGGCAACTATTCCGAACCAAAAATTCATTATCGGTCTCCCAACTCTGAAGAGAATAAAAAGTAAAACAATAATCTTAAAAAGTGATATCCATAATAAACTATACAAATCAATAACTTGAGCATTAAAAACTGGTATTAAAATTAAAATAGGTATTACAGCAATATCTTGAAATAATAAAATACCAATTGATAGTTGGCCATGTCGACTATGTAAATCAATTCTCTCCATCAATATTTTAGAAACAATTGCTGTCGAGGACATTGTTAAAGCTGATCCAATAATAAAAGCCTCTGCAAGATCTAATCCTAAAAAAGTTGAAAATATTATTGTTGTCGCTAGAGTTATAAGAACTTGTGTACCACCAAGCCCAAATAAAATATGCCTCATAGAATTTAATTTAGGTAAACTGAACTCTAGCCCAATAGTAAACATCAGAAATACAATTCCGAACTCTACAAAATGTCTACTTGACTCTGAATCAGGCAATATTCCAAACGCATATGGGCCAAGAAATAATCCAACTGCGAAATAAGCTATCATAGGTGCTAATCTTAAGTACCTGAATAGTGCCACCATAAGCACCGAGCTAACCAGCAAAAGAATAATTAATTGGATTGATTCAAACATAATTAGTGAGCAATTTCATATATAACTTTATTCTACTATCAAACCCTTTTATACTTATAAAATAATATAAATTTAAAGATGAAAAATGAATAAAAATTCAAATCAAATTATAGATCTTGCACAAAGAGTTCTTAATATTGAGTCAGAAGAAATACTCCAAGCAAGTAAAAATATTTCTAATAATTTTACCAATGCAGTAAATGAAATATTAAATTGTTCTGGAAGAATTGTGGTAAGTGGTATGGGTAAATCGGGGCATATTGCAAGAAAAATTGCTTCTACTTTTGCAAGTACCGGTACACCAGCATTTTTTATGCATCCTGGAGAGGCAAGTCATGGCGATCTTGGAATGATTACTGAAAACGATATTGTCATCTTTTTTTCAAATTCTGGTCAAAGTGATGAATTAATTTCAATCTTTCCTACTATAAAAAGAATTGGGGCTAAAATTATTGGTATATCTGGTAATGCTAATTCAGAATTAGCTAATGAAAGTGATATTCATATTAGTACCGCTGTTTCCAAAGAAGCGTGTCCTTTAGGGCTTGCTCCAACAGCTAGTACTACAGTTTCATTAGCGCTTGGAGATGCACTTGCAATATGTGTATTAGACTTAAGAGAATTTACTGCTGAAGATTTTGCAAAATCACATCCTGGAGGAAATTTAGGTAAAAATATGCTTGTTAAAGTTAAAGATATTATGCGAACTGGAGAAAATATTCCATCCATTTCTATTAAATCTTCACTAAAAGATGCAATTGAAGAAATATCAAAGAAAAAAGTTGGCTTTACTGGCATAGTAAGTAGTGAGAATAAATTAATGGGAATTTTAACTGATGGGGACTTAAGAAGAGCATTACTCAATAATAAAAATATTAATTCATCAATTGAAGAATGTATGACAAAAAATCCTATTACGCTTCAAGGATCAGAAATGGCAATCGAGGCTGTAAATATAATGGATAAATCTAAAATTAATTGTTTTTTAATAACTGATAATAATAAAAAAGTAATTGGAATGTTAAATCTAAATGATCTTTTTGCTTCAAAAGTTATCTAACTAAAAAATGGCAAACAAACTTTCAACAATATTTGTATTATTGCTTATTTTGATAATTGCCTTTATAACTTATTGGCTTAAGATTGAAGTAGAAAAAGAACTTTTAGTTAAAAATAATAAAAATGGAAGTGGTCCTACATTTTACCTAAAAAAATTTAATAGCGTTCAAACAAAAAAAAATGGCGATATAAAATTTACAATTAGTGCTAAAAATATGAAAGAGTTTGATTATGCAGAGTATGCAATATTAAAAAAGCCTCATTTTACTAGATTTAAAAATAGTTTGCCTTACTCTTATATTAAAAGTAATACTGGAAAAGTTATAAGTGGTGGTGACGAATACTTGTTTTCAGATAATGTTATTTTAACGAGAGTTGCAACCAACAAAAAAAGAGAAATGAAACTTTTTACCGATCAATTAGATATCTTACCTAATATAGATATTATTCTAACAAAAAAGCCAGTAAAAATAATACAAGAACCAAGTATTGAAATTTATGGTGTTGGAATGAAATATGATAACAAAGAAGGTATTGTAAAGCTGTTAAGTAATGTTAAGGTTCATTATGATAATCCTAGAAAAAAAACGAAATCAAATTAAATATAATCTGATTTTGTTTTACACACAATTAATACTATTATCAGTATCGAATATCGTATTTTCTGAGGAAGCAGATAGAGATAAAGCAATTGAAATTGAATCAGATACGATGACTGTAGATGATGCAAAAAGTATTAGTATTTATAAAGGAGATGTCATATTAACTCAAGGCACACTTATAATTAAAGCAAATGAATTAATTGTAAGAGAAGATAGTCAAGGCTTTCAGCATAGTACAGCGACAGGCAAGCCAACAACTTTTAAGCAAAAGAGAGATGGCATTGACGAATATATTGAAGGGCGTGCAGAAAGGATTGAGTATGATGGGCATATGGACAAAGTCCATTTATATAGTAAAGCGTCAGTAAAAAGAGGAAATGATACTGTATTTGGTGATTATATAATGTACGATACAAACGCTGAATTTGCTCAAGCTCTTTCTGGGACAACAAAAGATGATGAAGGAAATAAAGTTAAAAAAGGAAGAACTCGTGCAATTATTAAACCTAAAAAATAAAATTTAATATATATGTCAGAATTAATTGTTCAAAATATAAAAAAAACGTATAAAAAAAATACTGTTGTTAAAGATATTTCATTAAGAATTTCAAGTGGTGAGGTCATTGGTTTATTGGGGCCAAATGGCGCTGGTAAAACAACTTCTTTTTATATGATTGTTGGATTAATTCCTTCTGAACATGGGACTATAAAAATTGATAATCATGATTTAACAAGAATGGCTATTCACAGTAGATCAAAACTTGGTATTTCTTATCTACCTCAAGAACCATCGATCTTCAGAAAAATGACTGTATCTGAAAATATTTTATCAATTTTAGAATTACGTAAATCTTCAAAGACAGAAAATATGCAACACCTTGAAATTCTTCTTAATGAACTAAGTATAAATCATATTAAAAATAATACATCTATTAGTTTGTCAGGTGGTGAAAGAAGAAGAGTTGAAATCGCAAGATGTTTAGCGACAAATCCAAAATTTATTCTACTTGATGAACCATTCGCAGGCATTGATCCAATAGCTGTTATTGATATCCAAAAAATTATTAAGCATCTTGCGTCAAAAGGTATCGGAGTTTTAATAACCGATCATAATGTTAGAGAAACTCTTGGTATTTGTAATAGAGCATATATTGTAAACCAAGGTAAAATTTTTACTTCAGGAAAGCCAGAAGATATAGCAACTGATCAAAATGTTAAAGAGATTTATCTTGGAAAGGACTTTATTTTATAAAAAATGAAGCTTAGCTTTAATCTTAAACTCTCTCAATCTCTAAAATTAACACCTTTATTGCAGCAATCAATTAAATTACTTCAAGCTTCTCAGGTTGAATTAAACCAACTAATCGAAAATTATATTAACGATAATATATTTTTAGAATTAGAGGAGGATTCTTTAAATTCTCTGGGCTATCAATCAAACTTTAATAACCTAAAAGATACATCATATAAAAATGATTACTCACATGAATTATTTGATACTGAAATAAAAAATCAGACATTAAAAGAATATTTAATTGAAAATTTAAGTATATTTTCATTTTCAGATAGAGATCAAATTATTTTTTTAATATTAATCGATTCTATTAATGATGAAGGTTACTTAATAGAACCTTTAGATAAAATTTTAGACACAATGCCTTTTGAACCAAATGCAAAATTAGAAGAGTTAGAAAAAATCCTAAAACTTATACAAGATGCTTCTTCTCCAGGTATTGGTGCAAGAAATTTATCTGAATGCTTAGCTTTGCAACTAAAAATAATTGATGGAAATAAAAAATTAATAGATCGATCATTAAAAATAGTAAATGAGTCATTAAATCTTCTAGGTAACAAAAACTATAATAAGCTTAAAAATATTTTAAATTGTAATGATGCTGATCTTGGTGAGTCAATAAATTTAATAAGAAGTCTTAATCCTAAGCCTGGTTTAGTCTTTCAAAAAATTCAACCTCATGATTTTATAAAAGCTGATACAAAAGTTGAAAAGATCAACAATAACTGGGAAGTAATTTTAATTGAAGACAATTTTCTTAAACTTAAAATAAATGAAGACTACGAAGATATTTCTAAAAAAGAATCAAAAGAAGTTAGCAAGGAATTAAAAGATAAATACCAAGAGGCAAAATGGTTGATTAAAAGTCTAAAAGAAAGATCTATTACAATTATTAGAGTTTCTCGAGCTATTATGAAAAATCAAATAGAATTTCTTGAAAAAGGTAAGCTTTTTTTAAAGCCTCTTATTCTTAAAAATATTGCAGAAGAACTTGATTTACATGAATCCACTATATCAAGGGTTACAACAAATAAATTTATTCTTACTCCTCACGGTACATTTGAATTGAAATATTTTTTTGGTTCGACAATAAAAACAGATAGTGGAAACGAATTGTCATCTAAGGCAATTCTTTTTAAAATAAAAGAACTTGTCAAAAATGAAGATTCAAATCATCCTTATTCTGATGAAAACTTATCCAAATTACTTAAAAAAGAAGGTATTCAAATTGCAAGAAGGACAATTGCTAAATATCGAATTGCTTTAAAAATTTTACCTTCAAACCAAAGGAAAAAATAACTTTTAAAAAGGAGTATCATGAAATTAATCATTACAGGAAGACACTTTGAGATATCAGAAGCATTAAGAAAATATATTGAAATGAAATTTGAAAAAATAATGAATCACTTTGACCATGTAATTGATGCAAAATTTATACTTAGCGTAGAAAAATTAAGTAATATTGTTGATGCAACGATTCATTTACCTCATCTAGATATTAACGCTAAATCAATTCATGAAGACATGTATAAATCAATAGACCTAGTTATTCATAAAATAGATAGGCAAGTTTTAAAATATAAAGATAAATATAAAGATCATCATCAGTCTGAAGGCTCAATTAAGCATAATTCATCTAATTAAGGCTATGAGGAATATATAATACTAAATTTAAAAGGTAATAAATAATGATTGGTATCTTAGTAGTGACGCATGGTGAAATTGGAAAATCATTAATTGATTGTGCAATTCAAATTCTTGATGATCAACCAAGTTCATTAGAATTCTTGTCAGTAAATTCTAATAATGATTTAAATCAATATACTAAAATTATTTCACAAAAAATTAATATGCTCGAAAAAGGAAATGGAGTATTAATACTTACAGATATTTATGGTGCTACACCATGTAATCTTTTAAAAAAGTTTATTATAAAAAATAAAGTCGAAGTTATCGCAGGAATAAATCTTCCAATGTTAATAAAAGCTATTTCAGACAGAAAAGACAATCTAAATATTTTATTAAATGATTCTCTTGATTGTGCTAAAAAAAATATAAAAAAAATATAATAAAGAATGATAAAAAAAAATATAAAAATTATTAATAAATTAGGGCTACATGCACGAGCATCAAGTAAACTAACTCAACTAGCATGTACTTTTTCTTCAGATATATCATTATTAGTAGATAAAAATAAAGTTAATGCAAAAAGTATTATGGAAGTCCTTATGTTAGCCGCTAATCAAAATACAAATATTTTATTGGAGGTCAATGGTTCGGATGAAAAAAAGGCTGTTAAAGAAATTGAGAAACTTTTTAATAATTATTTTGGTGAGGGTGAATAGTGTCTTCATTTAATCTTCATGGTGTTTCTGTATCAAATGGTATTGCTATTGGAAAAGCACATCTTATCTCAAATGCTTTATTAGAAGTTGTTCATTATCAATTAAGTTCAAATGAAACTTTAAAAGAAATAAAAAGATTATCTAACGCAATAAATGATGTAAAAAAAGATTTATTAAGAATAAAAAAACAGTTGCAGAAAAATTCATCTGAGGAATTTTTAGCCTTTATCGATACACACTTAATGATTTTAAATGACAAAAATTTATCAGAAAAATCTAAAAAAATTATTAGTAATGAAAAATGTAATGCTGAGTGGGCATTAAAAAAACAAATGGATTTTTTTGTTAATAAATTTGAGCAAATTGAAGATGAATATATTAAAGAAAGAAAAAATGATGTCATTCAAGTTGTTGAAAGAATTCTAAAAGTCTTATTAGGTCACCCCAATCAAACTAATCAAATCAATAATGAGAGCTCTACTATTTTAGTTGCTCATGATATATCACCAGCTGACGCCCTTCAATTTAAGAAACATCAATATGCTGCTTTTCTAACTGACATGGGAGGGTCCACATCACATACAGCTATTCTTGCAAGAAGTCTTAACATACCATCTATTGTAGCTCTTCAAAATGCACGAAGCCTAATTAAAAATAATGAAAAAATAATTGTTGATGGTAACCAAGGTATCGTAATAATCAATCCTTCACAAGATATTCTTGAGGAGTATCAAGATCGACAAAATCTCTGGAAAATTGAACAAAAAAAACTAAATAAAATTAAAAATATACAATGCAAAACATTAAATAATGAGAAGATTGAATTATTAGCAAATATTGAAGTTCCAAGTGATATCTCATCCGTTAAAAATAATAAAGCTTCAGGGATAGGCCTTTTTAGGACAGAATTTTTATTTATGAATCGGAAAGAATTACCTGATGAAGAAGAACAATTTAAAATTTATAAATCAGTAGTTAAAGCAATGAAAGATAAAACGGTTGTAATTAGGACTCTAGATTCTGGCGCTGATAAATTAACTTCAGCTGATACTGCTATTAGTTCTAATCCAGCTTTAGGTCTTCGTGCTATTAGATTATGTTTATCTGAGCCGCAATTATTCAATATTCAATTAAAAGCAATATTAAGAGCTTCTAAATTTGGAAAAATTAAAATTTTAATTCCAATGCTTTCTTCTTTACCAGAACTTAGGCAAACTAAATTATTAATAGAAAGAGCCAAAAAATCTCTAGATAACAAAAAAATATTGTATGACAAAAAGATAAAAGTCGGTGGAATGATTGAAGTACCTGCAGTTGCTATAAATGCAGATATATTTGCTAATGAACTTGATTTTATTTCTATAGGAACTAATGATTTAATTCAATATACATTAGCTATCGACAGAACAGATGATAGATTATCACATTTATATAATTCACTTCACCCAGCAGTACTTAAGCTAATTAATTTAACAATAAAAGCTGGAGAAAAATATAAAAAAGAAGTATCTATTTGTGGCGAAATGGCTGGAGATCCAAAACTAACCAGATTGCTTCTTGGTATGGGCTTAAAACAATTTTCTATGCATCCTTCGAGGATATTGACAGTTAAAAAACAAGTTTTAAATTCTAATACAAAAAAATTAAAATCATCGTCTGATAAAATTCTAAAAGAGAAAGAATCTGAAAATATAGAAACTTTAATCCAGAAAATTAATCAATGAGATAAACAAACTAGGAGTTATATTATTTTTAATCCACTTTTGAATAGAAATGGTCTGCCTTTATTTAAACAAATTAAATTAGAACATATCACCCCAGCGGTTAATTTGACTTTAAAAGAAAATAAAGCAGTAATAAAAAAAATTGAATCAGAAAAAATTGAGCCAAATTGGGAAAATTTTGTTTCTATAATCCAACAAAGCAATGAAAAGCTTAGTAGGGTTTGGTCGCAAATTAGTCATTTAAATGCAGTCGTTAACAATGAAGAATTACGATTAATTTATAACAAAAATCTTAATAAAGTGACTAAATATAATTCAGAACTTTCACAAAATAAATCAATTTATAAAAAATTTAAAAAAATTAAATCTAGTAAAATTTTTTCAAATCTCTCTGCTCCCCAAAAAAAAATTGTCAATGATGAGATTTTAGGCTTTGAATTAGGTGGTGTTGGTCTAAATAAAAATAAAAAATTAGAATTTAAAAAAATTGTAAGTAAATTATCAAAGCTAAGTTCAAATTTTGAAGAAAATTTATTAGACTCAGTGAATAACTATTCACTTTTAATTAAAGAAAAGAAACAATTAAAAGGTGTTCCTAAAGATATCATCTTAAAAGCCAAGCTAGAGGCCAAAAAAAGAAAAAAAAATGGGTGGTGTTTTACACTCGATTTTCCATCTTACTTACCATTAATACAATTTGCTGATGATAGAAATATCAGAAAAAAAATTTATCATGCCTATGCTACTAAAGCATCGGAGTTTAGCGATTTAGGAACTGATAATACTTCAAATATTAATCATATCCTTATTAACAAAAAAAAATTAGCTAGTCTATTGGGTTTTACAAATTATGCTTCAATGGCTTTAAAAACTAAAATGGCTAATTCTAGTCAGGAAGTTATAAAATTTTTAAAGGAACTTTCATCAAAAGCAAAACCATTTGCGAATAGAGATATCCTTGATATTGAAAGTTATGGAAAAAAATTTAATATAGATAAAATTGAAGCTTGGGATATAGCCTACCTATCTGAAAAAATTAAAGAAGATAGATTTAATTACTCAGATCAAGAAATTAAAAATTATTTTCCAGATTATAAAGTGATTGAGGGTTTATTCAAAGTTGTAGAGGCTATCTATGGAATTTATATTAAAGAAACAAAAGCGGAAGTATGGCATTCAGACGTAAAATTTTATAGAATTCAGAATGTTTCAAATGATACAATTGGTTACTTTTATTTAGATCTCTATGCCAGAAAAAATAAAAGGGGCGGAGCATGGATGGATGAAGCAATTTCAAAATTTAAATTTCCCGATGAACAAGCTCTTCCAGTAGCATATTTAACTTGTAATTTTTCCGAACCTATTAAAAATAATCCATCTTTATTAAATCATGATGAAGTTATAACTTTATTTCATGAATTTGGTCATGGTCTTCATCATCTTTTAACTGAAATTAATGAATATGGAGTTTCTGGCATACAAGGAGTTGAGTGGGATGCTGTGGAATTACCTAGTCAATTTATGGAAAATTTTTGTTGGGAATGGCCTGTAATAAAAAATATGACTGAACATAATTTGACAAAGAAACCAATGCCAAAAAAACTATTTAATAAGCTCCTCAAATCAAAAAATTTTCAATCAGGGATGCAAACAAGTCGTCAAGTCGAATTTGCTCTTTTTGATATTAAACTTCATAGTGAATATGATCCAATTTTTAAAAATTTTCTTCTTTTGCTTGAGGAAGTTCGTGATGAGGTAGCAGTTATAAGACCGCCAAAATGGAATAGATTTCCTCATAGCTTTTCTCATATTTTTGCAGGCGGTTATGCTGCTGGATACTATAGTTATAAATGGGCTGAAGTTTTATCAGCAGATGCTTATAGTCTATTTGAAGAAATGGGAACTCTTTCTAGAGAAGCAGGTGAAAAATTTAAGAAAGAAATATTATCAAAAGGTGGTTCAAGACCAGCAATGAGCTCCTTTATTAAATTTAGAGGCAGAAAACCATCAATTGATGCACTTTTAAAACATCAAGGCCTTTCGAAATGAAAATCGTGACGTGGAATGTTAATTCTTTAAATGTTCGTTTACCACACGTTTTAGAATGGCTAGACAAAAATCAACCTGATATTCTTTGCCTACAAGAAACCAAACAAAACAATGACAAGTTTCCACATGATGAATTCAAATCACTTAATTGGTTTTCGTACCATAATGGACAGAAAACTTACAATGGAGTTGCAATAATTAGTAAAAAACCATTAAAAGAAATTCAAAATAATATTCCTATGTTTAAAGATGATCAAAGTAGATTAATATCTGGAGTTTATAAAACAAATCATAATCAAGAACTTCAAATAATATCTGCCTATGTTCCAAATGGACAATCACTTGATTCAGAAAAATTTCAATATAAGAAAAAGTGGTTAGATAATTTTTGTAAGTGGTTAAAAATATTATATGTAAATAATAAAAATATCGTTTTAACGGGAGACTTTAATATTGCGCCTCAAGATATTGATTGTCATGACCCCTTAGCTTGGAAAGGAAAGAATTTAGTATCAAAAATTGAAAGGGATTATTTTAAAAAAATACTAAGTATAGGATTAAATGATTCATTTAGGTATTTAAATCCTAATGCATCTGATTTTTCATGGTGGGATTATAGGATTCCTTTAAAAAGAAACTTAGGAATGCGAATCGATCATATCCTCCTAACAGATCCTTTAATTAATAGTATAAAAAAAGCTTATATTGATAAAAAGCCTCGTGAATTAGATAGGCCTTCCGATCATGCTCCAGTCATAGCTGAGTTTTAGTTATTTGCTCTTAATTCCAAGAGCTTTAAGTTTTCTATACAAATGAGTTCTTTCAACACCAGATTTCTTTGCTAAATCAGTAGTAGACATATTTTTCTTCATATGAAAATTAAAATATAATTTCTCAAATTTTGTTCTTGCTTCTTTTAACGATTGATTAAAAATCGCATCATTTATATCAAAAGAATCTTCATTTTTTATATCCTTGTCTTTTTCAGTATCCAAACTATCTAGATAACTTACAACATCTTCTGATGATATTTTTTGACTTTCGGAATTCTTGATTAAATTAAAAACTATATTATCTAGAATATCAATATTAACTATTAAATTTGATATCCTTAAATAATTTAATGCTGAAATTTCAAATTCTTTATATCCTAAATGTTTGTTCATTGACAAATAAAATTTAAGTATTGCCAAAGAAAAATCAGGTATTAGGTCTTTATTACTTGAAAAATCTGGCATGTATAAAATATTATCTTCTGATAAATTTTCATCTTCAAAAATATTTTGAATATGTTCATCAACAAATATAATTTTTAATTTTTTATAATTATTTAAATTTAAATATTTTTTTATTTCTAATTTTTTTAAATTTTCAAATTTTGATAAATTTTTAAATATAATTGCAGCGCATCCCTTTTCTGCGGCTTTTTCAATAAAATTGTCTTTAATATTTGCGCCATAATCAATTAGTAAATAATTAGTACCAACCAAATTTTTTATACATATATTGATAAAATTTCCTTCTTCGCCGCTTAAATATATTAAATTAGAACTTTTAAGTTCTGTTAATTTTTGTTTAAATTGAACTATCCAATTCAAAGAAGAATCATCTAAAAAATTTTGATCAATTTTTGTTATTTGTATTTCTTTTTTTAATGCTGAATTTATTGTATTTAGAAGTTTTTGTAATGAAATAGGTTTTTCAAGGAAATCATAAGCCCCAATTTTAGTTGCTTCGATTGCAGTATCGATTGTTCCATGGCCTGACATCATTAAAACGGGACAATTTATTTTATTAGTTTTAGCCCATTCTTTTAATAAAGTTATTCCATCACAATCAGGCATCCAAATATCTAATAAAATTAAACTAATTTCTTCTTTATCTCTAATTTTTCTTGCTACCTCAGCGTTTTCTGCTAGAAATATATTGTGACCCTCATCTTGAAGAATATCTTTTAATGACTCTCTAATATCTTCCTCATCATCAACAATTAATATATTTATCTTGGCCATATAGCTTATTTATTCTCAATTTTTAAATTTATTTTAACTCTTGTTCCCGATTTTTTTATTCTTTCAATATTAATTTTACCATCATGCTCTTCAATGATTTTATGAACCACTGCTAAACCAAGACCTGTACCTGTTTGTTTTGACGTAACATATGGTTCGAAAATTCTACCAATTATTTCATCTGGAATACCAATTCCATTATCCTCAACAATAAATTCGACTTCTTTAATTTTTTTGTTTATATATATACTTATTTTTGGCTTTTTTATTCCTTTTAAGGCATCTCGTGAATTCTCAAGCAAATTTATAATTACTTGTCTTAATTTATTTTTATCAGCATAAATAATTGGTATATTTTTACTTTTAATTACTTCTATTTGTGCTTCCATCTCGTATAAATCAATTACTTCTTCAGTAAGTTCTTCGATTCTTATTGCATCCTTTTGAATTTTAGGCGGTCTTGCATACTCAGCAAATTCATTTACCATTATTTTTAATGCATTAACCTGATTAATGATTGTATTTGTAGATCGCTCAAGAACATTTGAATCATCTTGAGTTAATTTATTTTCAAATTTATGACGAATTCTTTCAGCAGATAATTGAATAGGAGTTAAAGGATTCTTTATTTCATGGGCAAGCCTCCTTGCAATCTCTCCCCATGCACTATGCCTTTGGGCCTGTGTAACTTCAGATATGTCGTCAATAACGAGAACATATGATTTCCCTGTTGTATCATTTAGGGGTGTTATTTGAAGTATTATTGTTCTTTCTTGTTTATCCTTGTTTAATTTAAATTCTTGACTAATTTCTTTATTATTTTTTTTATCGTTATCTATATAAGATTTAACAAATTCATATAAAGGCTGAAAAAGTAAATTTTTTGAAATAACTTTACTCATAAGTTCATTATTCATTACTTTTGATTTATTTATAAGCATTTTTGATGCAGCTACATTATTTAATCTAATTATTTTTTTATCATCAAGAACAATAACACCAGTTGTTAAATGCGCTAAAATAGTTTCAAGAAAAGTTCTAGCTACTTCAAGTCTCTCTCTGTCTTTCTCTGAATTTCTTGTAGCTTTGCCTAATTGGGATGTCATACTATTAAATGAACTTATTAACACGCCTATTTCATCCTTACCTTGCTCAGGAATAATTTTTTTGTAATTTCCTTTTGCTATTTGTTTTGTCGCATCTGCAAGCATTGCCAAAGGTGAAGAAAATTTTCTACTAATAACAAATGATACAGCGACAGATGACAACAACGCCAATAATAGTACTAACGTTAATGTTAATATATAAATAATTTTTAAAGAATTTCTACTGTATGTTAACTGTTGGTATTCATCAAAAACAGATTCTACAGATAAAGCTAAATTTGCTATTGATGGAGGAATAGGTTGGGTTAATTGAAGAATTAATCTTTTTGACATTATATTCTCTGAAAGAATAGGGGTGAATGTTTTTAAATAAATTTGATCTCCATCAGATTCTTCGATTCTACCAAAAAAGTCTACACCGCCTCTTTCTAAATCTTTGATATTAGGAATTGGAGGTATCAAATCATTCTTTTCACTTGATACTTCAATAATAATTGAATCTTGATCAAAAATAACAGCATCTTGTATACCAAATTTTGCTCTTAAATCTGTAAGAATATTATTTCTTTCATCTGGATCTGCATTTCCAATTGAGTAAGCGATACTTTTACCCTTTAGCTCGATGTCTTTCATTAAAATATCAATAGTCTTTTGTCCTAAAGTCAATCCTCCCTCTAATGCTGATTCAACCTTTACATCAAACCATGACTCAATTGATTTAGTTAAAAAATTTACTGACACTAAATAAACTATTAAAACAGGAATTATTCCCATTAAGGCAAAGGATAAAACTAGTCTTAATGTCAGCCTACTTCCCGTAATTTCTTTTTTTATATTGTGAAGTAAACGAAAAATCTGAACTGCTATTAGAATGATTAATGAAAAAATAAAAAGAATATTTAATCCTAATAAAATTCTAAACGAATCGCTTGAAACTAATTCTGAATTTGAAATTGCTTTTGCCAATAAAATAAGTAATGCAATTCCAATCAACGCAACAGTTGTAATAATATACTTCATTGTATTTTTCTTAATTTTTGAATGATCTTCTCAGAGCTCATATACCAGGTTCTATCAAAATAATTAACTTGTAAAGGTTTTGGTAATTTTTTTCTGTCTAATATCACTTTTAACCATAATTCATAATTTTTATCTTCATCATTGAATGTAAACTCTAAATCTTCAACTTTTAACATTTTTTTTATGGCGCCATCCATTATTTTATTTTCATACTTTTGCCCATTAACATCTATGATTTCATATACTTTTCTTAATGCTTTATATTCAATTTGATAATACCTTACTTCTGTTTTAATAGTTTTAGTTGGCAAAATATTTTTTATTTCTACAATTTTTAAAGTAACCTTGAATACCAGAGGTATACCTTTCTTAATTGCCTCTTTGATCAAATAATCTAAATTCATTTCTTGATTAAAACTTATATGATTTAAATTATTATCAATACTTTTAATTTCTAGATCATTTATTAAAATCTTTTTTTCTTCATAGTATGAAAATTTATTCATTATTAAGAAAAAAATGAAAAAAATAATTACAATAATATTAATTTTTTTGAAGAAGGGCATAAAATAAACCGTCATGATTATCTGATGGAAGTAATTGATTATTTTTATAAGATACATTTGCAGGAAATTCTATACTTAATTCAGAAACATCATTTAATTCTTTTTTAAACTTCTCAATAACATTTCTATTTTCTTCATCAAAAATGGAACAAGTAACATATAATAATTTTCCATTCTTTTTTAACATTGGCCAAACTGATTTAATTAAATGTAACTGATTATCTCCAAATTTTTTAAAATCATTAACTCTTCTTAACCACTTTATATCAACATGTCTTCTAACTATCCCTGACGCTGAACATGGAACATCCAATAATATACGATCAAAATGTTTTTTATTCCACCATTTATTTTGGTTATCAATTTTATTATTTAAAATTTCCATTTGTAAATCTAACCGTTGAGCATTTTCTTTTATTTTTATTATTCTTTGTTCTTCGCTTTCAACTGCTAATAATTTTATTTTATTTAGTTCTAGCATATGACATGCCTTCCCCCCAGGTGCTGAACATGCATCTAATACTCTCTGATTTTTTTTTAAATCAATTATATGAGCTGCTAATTGCGCTCCAAAATCTTGAACAGAGATTTTTCCATCTAAAAATCCAGGTATTTTATTTACTTCCAGGGGTTTATTTATAATTAAACATTCACCCCCAACTAAAGTGTAATTAATATTCCTTTTTTTGAGTATATTTAAATATTCTTTAACTCTAATCTTCTTTAAATTAATTCTTAATGCTAAAGGAGGGTGTTGATTACCAATATCTAAAATATTTTTCCAATCTTTAGGATACTGTTTCTTTACCTTTTCAACCCACCAATATGGATAGCTATAATAAGCAGCCTCATTCTCTTTCAATTCTTTTTGTAAATTATCTTTACTTCTCAAAAAATTTCTTAATACTCCATTTATAAATGAGCTTTTTTTATAATCTATTCTTTTTGCTGCATATACTGCTTGATTGACTAATGTAAAGTCATTTGATCTACCGTTGATAATTTGAAATAAAGCTATATGTAAAAGAGATTCTAGGCATTTATTTTCAATTTTATTTTTGACTAATTTATCAATATAAAAATATGATTTTCCTAAATTTCTTATGGCTCCATAAACCATATCTTTTATTTGTGGAAGGTTTTCAATTTTATCATCATCATATTTTGTTAAAATCAATTTAAAACTCTTATCTAAATTATTTCCTATCAGGACTTGTTCAACAATCATCGCAGAGAGCCACTGAGAATAATTCATCATGAAAGATAATCTCCATTAACAATTTTATTAGCAACAATAAATTCTTTTGCTATCATTTTTCTTTTACCTTCTAATTGAATTAATTTAATCCTAATTGCACCATCAACAGTTCCTACAAAAAGATCATTGTTTTTAGAGTCAATAAATAATTTACCTAGTCCAATTTTACCAATATTACCTTCGTTATCTGCTTCCCATATTTTTAATATCTTTTCTCTAAAATAACAAAAAACGCCTGGAGCTGGGTTAAAAGCATTAATTTTTCTAATTAATTTATTTGAAGTTATATCTTTCCATATTATTTTAGCCTCTATCTTATTAATTTTTTTTGCATAAGTTACCATTGATTTTTTTTGAGGAATTAATTCAAGACTCTTGTTATTGTTAATATCATCGAGAACTTGAACCATTAATTTTGCACCTAATTTAGACAAAAACTCTGTTATCTCACCAGTAGTTGAATTTTTACTCAAATTAATACTTTTCTTTCTAACCATATCTCCCGAATCTAATGCTGGGGCTACTAACATAATAGTTACTCCAATTTTAGAATCCCCAGCTTCAATTGCTCTATGAATTGGAGCTGCCCCTCTCCATGCAGGAAGCAATGATGCATGAACGTTATATGAACCCTTAACAAAAATATCTAAAATTTTAGACGGTATGATAAGTCCATAAGCTGCCACAACTAAAATATCAGCATTAAAGTTAACAATTTTTTTAAATACTTCATCATCAAATTTTTCTGGTTGAAAAATAGGAATTTTAAATTCCTTAGCCTTTTTTTTAATTGGAGTTGGTTTTAAAATCAACCCTCTTCCAGATTTTCTATCAGGCTGAGTTAAAACAAAAGGAATATCATAACCAGATTTAAAAATAGCCTCTAATGTTGGAATAGCAAAAGCTGGGGTTCCTGCAAAGGCAATCTTAAGTTTTTTATTTTTCATACTTAATTTAAATTACTTAATACTTTTAAAATCGTCATATTGTATTGATTATTTAATTGTTAACTGTTAAATTAATTGTAATAAATTACAAAAATTTTAGTTTGTTAATTATACTGCTTAGTGTCTCATTTTCTTTTTTTTCATTGCGAAAGTTTATAATTTATCTATTCTTAAATTCAATAATAAGGAAATATCATGTTTGATTTGCTCATCTATATGTTTGAAAACTACTTAAGCTCTAAAAACAATCTAGATTTTGCCAATATGACGTTAGAGCTTGAAGCTGCTGGTTTTAATAATAAAGATATTGAAATTGCTCTTGATTGGTTTTCAGAACTCAAAGAAATGTCAACAAAAATTCCTGAGTCTCATTCATTAAAATTAAATAATAAATTAAGGATTTTTACAGAAAAAGAAAAAGAAAAAATTTCTTTTGATAGCTTAGGCTTTGTCTTATTTCTTGAGCAAGCAAAAATTTTAAACTCAATAGAACGAGAAATAATTATTGATCGTGCTATGGCACTTAATCAGAATATTATTAATATAGATGAAGTTCGCTGGATTGTAATGATGACTTTATGGACTAATGATAGAGAAAATGATTATCTTTTTGTAGAAGACGCCTTGTATCAAACTCAACAATCAGTTCTTCATTAAGATGAAATATTTCTAATAATTTTTGAAACAATTTTGGACTCATTTAAAGTATAAAAGTGAATTCCTGGGACTCCATACTGAGTTAAAGTTTCACATAATTCTGTTATAACTTCAATACCGTAATCTCTTAATGATTGAATATCATCATCTGCAAAACTCTCTAATTTCAACCTAAGCCACCGAGGAATTTCTGCTCCACATTTGGACGCAAATCTCGATAATTGTTTTATATTGTATATTGGCATTATTCCAGGAATAATTGGTACCGTAATTGATTTCTTTTGACATTCCTCTAAAAATTTAAAATAAGCATCAACATTAAAAAAAAACTGGGTAATTGCCGAATTCGCTCCAGCATCAATTTTTCTTTTAAAATTATTTAAATCTTCTTTAGCAGAACTGGCTTCTGGATGATATTCTGGATATGCAGCAACTTGAATATGAAAATCATTTCCTGTTTCTTCTCTTATAAAAGAAATTAATTCATTAGCGTATTTAAAATCTCCATTACCAATTGCGCCTGAGGGATTATCTCCTCTGAGAGCTATGAGATGATCAATGTTATTTACTTTATAATTGGCCAATAAATCCTTAATTTCTTTTTTCGACGAACTAATACATGAAATATGAGGAACTGCTTTATGGCCAGATGATTTAATATCTAATACTGTTTCAGATGTTTTTTCTTTTGTTGATCCCCCAGCCCCAAAAGTAACTGAGAAAAATTCTGGTGTAAATTCAGATAAGAACTGAACAGTTTCTTTGAGTTTGGTAATTCCCTCTTCTGTTCGAGGAGGGAAAAATTCAAAACTTACTGAGGGTGTATTTTCCATAGAAATTTAATATCGATAAGTATCAGTCTTAAATGGTCCTGAAACTTCAACTCCAATATATTTAGCTTGCTCTTGAGTTAAAGTTGTTAAATCAGCATTTAATGTTGTTAGTTGTAAACGTGCAACTTTCTCATCTAAATGCTTAGGTAAAGTATGAACACCAAGTGGGTAATTATCTTTTTCAGAAAATAATTCAATTTGAGCGATTACCTGATTAGCAAATGAAGATCCCATAACATAACTTGGGTGACCTGTTCCACATCCTAAGTTAACTAAGCGGCCTTTTGCTAATAAAATAATTCTTTTATCATCAGGGAAAATAACATGGTCTACTTGGGGTTTTATTTCCTCCCATTTGTATTTTGATAATGAAGCAACATCAATTTCATTATCAAAATGGCCTATGTTACATACAATCGCTTGATCTTTCATAGATTTCATATGTTCATGATTGATGACATTATAGTTTCCTGTTGCAGAAACAAAAATATCTGCGTACTTAGCTGCATAATCCATAGTTACTACTCGATAACCCTCCATAGCTGCCTGAAGCGCACAAATAGGATCTACTTCAGTTATCCAGACTTGAGCTGATAAAGCCCTTAATGCCTGAGCTGATCCTTTTCCAACATCACCATATCCACAAACAACTGCAATTTTACCTGCAATCATTACATCAGTTGCTCTTTTAATTGCATCAACAAGTGACTCTCTACATCCGTATAAATTATCAAACTTAGATTTAGTTACTGAATCATTTACATTAATTGCAGGAAAAGCTAATTCATTATCTCTAAACATTTGATAAAGACGCATAACTCCGGTAGTAGTCTCTTCTGTTACTCCTTGAATATGTATGATTCTTTCAGAATACCAAGATGAATTTATTTTAAGCTTATTTTTTATTGCATTAAATAAACAAATTTCTTCTTCAGTAGAAGGATTATCAAGAACAGAAATATCTTTTTCTGCTCTAACACCAAGATGGAGTAAAAGAGTTGCATCTCCTCCGTCATCGAGAATCATGTTTGTATATTTTTCATCTGGCCACTCAAAAATACGGTGCGTAAAATCCCAATATTCATCTAGACTTTCATTTTTAAAAGCAAAGACCGGTGTTCCACCATCAGCAATAGCTGCAGCAGCATGATCTTGGGTTGAATAAATATTACAAGATGCCCATCTAACTTCTGCTCCCAATTCCTTGAGTGTTTCAATTAAAACAGCTGTTTGAATCGTCATATGCAACGAACCAGAAATTAAAGCTCCCTTTAATGGTTTTTTACTTGCATATTCATTACGAATTGCCATTAAACCAGGCATTTCTGTTTCTGCTACAGCAATTTCTTTTCTTCCAAAATCTGCTAAGCTAATATCAGCTATTAGATAATCTTTTATATTTAATTTTGAATCAGTCACTGTGTTCATTTTTTTCCCTAAAATTTATGTGACCAGAGAGAGGGTTGGTTCACCAAGCACCCCGTAACTGGTACGGTTTAAAGAGGTGAACGCAGTTACAAATAAATTTGCAGTTCGAGCCTGGGAAAATTCTTGCAGCGCTCCTCGAACAAAAGCAATACTAATTTAAAAACCAATTAAAATCAAGTACATAATGAAAATTACTTGTTATGAAGAATAGACTTCTTATCAGTCATTTCCCAAGTAAAATCCGGCTCATCACGACCAAAATGTCCGTAAGCAGCAGTTTTCTTATATATTGGTCTAAGTAAATCTAAAGTTTCCACAATGCCTTTTGGCCTTAAATCAAATTCATCAGCTACTAATTTAGATAATTTTTCGTCAGACATAATTCCAGTCCCATAACTATCTACCATTACAGAAGTTGGTTTTGCAACTCCTATAGCATATGATATTTGAACCAAACACTTACTCGCTAATCCTGCTGAGACGATATTTTTAGCTACATATCTTGCCCCATAAGCAGCAGACCGATCTACTTTACTTGGGTCTTTACCTGAAAAAGCTCCTCCTCCATGAGGGGCAGCTCCACCGTAAGTATCTACGATAATTTTTCGCCCTGTTAAACCACAATCTCCTTGTGGTCCACCAATTACAAACCTTCCTGTTGGGTTAATTAGTAATTTAATATCACCTTTTATTAAATCCTTAGGGATAATTGGATTAATAATTTCTTCTCTAACTGCTTCGCGAAGCTCATCAAGATTAATATCAGGGGAATGTTGAGTAGACATAACAATCGTGTCTACTCTAATGGGTTCATTATTATTGTATTCTATTGTTACTTGAGATTTTGCGTCTGGTCTCAGCCAGGAAAGTTTACCGTTTTTTCTCAATAGTGACTGACGCTCTACCAATCTATGCGATAAATGAATTGGCAAAGGCATTAATTCTTTTGTTTCGCTACATGCATAACCAAACATTAATCCCTGATCTCCAGCACCTTGATCTAAAGGATCATCCATTGCACCATCTACACCCTGGGCAATATCTGGTGATTGGGTATCATACTTTATTAAAACTTCACATGTTTTATAATCAATTCCATAGTCAATATTATCGTAACCAATTGATTTTAATGTCTCCCTTGCTATTTTTTCATAGTCTATTCTTGCATTTGATGTTATTTCACCAGCTAAGACTACTAAATTAGTATTTGTTAAAGTTTCTGCAGCAACTCTAGCATTAGGATCTTCTGCTAAAATTGCATCTAAAACGGCATCTGAGATTAAATCAGAGACTTTATCTGGATGTCCCTCCGATACTGACTCTGAAGTAAATAAGTAGTTTTTCATAAAAACCTTAAGTATTAATATTAAGAAGCCGTTAGAATAGCAAATAACTTAAATAAAAAATAGAAATAAATGAAGATTAAATTCACAAAAATGCATGGGATTGGTAATGATTTCGTTATTATTAATCAATTAAAGCACCAATATAATTTTAATTCCACAACTATTAAATCACTGTCACATCGTCAATTTGGTATTGGTTTTGACCAATTATTAATTGTAGAAAAGAGTTCAAATTCAAAAGCAGAGTTTAAATACCGAATTTTTAATTCAGATGGAAATGAAGTCGAACAGTGTGGAAATGGGGCTAGGTGTTTTTACCGCTATATAAAAGTAAAGAATTTAACAAAAAATTCAAAAGTTACGGTTGAAACTAAATCTGGGCTAATTACACTATCGGAAAATCTTAATAATACTATCTCTGTTGATATGGGTAAGCCTATTTTTAAAGATAAAATAAGCGAAGAATTTACCTATGTTTCAATAGGAAATCCGCATGCTGTTCTCGAACCACTTGATGAAAATCAAAAATGGAATGATGCAATAAATCTTGGAAAAAAACTTCAAAGTAATAAAGGTTATTTTCCTGACGGTGTAAATGTGAGTTTTATGAAAATTTTAGATAAACAAAATATTAGACTTAAAGTTTTAGAAAGAGGCAGTGGAATTACTCTTGCATGTGGTTCAGGTGCCTGTGCAGCAAGTGCTACGGCAATTTTTAAGGGATTAGTAAATTCTCCAGTTACAGTTCATATGGATGGTGGTAATTTAATTATAGATTGGAATGGTAAAGATTCAATAATAATGTCTGGGCCAGCTGAAATTGTTTTCGAAGGTGAGCTGGATTTGAGCCAAAAGAATGAATAACAATCAATTAATAGAAGAATATAAGAAATTTATTAAATTTGAAAAAAGGTTAAGCTCTGCAACTGTCACAAGTTACCTCAGAGATATAAATGATTTATTAAAAGTAATGGGTAATAAAAAATTTGAAAATTATTCAGTCGAAGATATAAGAAAGAATATTTCAATTTTACATTCAAGGGGTTTGAATGGTAAATCACTATCAAGAATGATATCTTCCTGGAGGGGGTTATTTAATTTTCTAATACATAAATATCACTTTAAAAAAAATCCTATATTAGGAATTAAAGCTCCCAAAAGTAAAAAATTATTACCTCAAACATTGTCCGTTGACCAAACAATTAAGCTTATTGATATTAAAGATGATTCTTTTTTAGGAATCCGTGACCGTGCTATTTTAGAATTATTTTATTCATCCGGACTTAGATTATCAGAACTAGTAGATTTAAAAATAGATAATATAAATTTTAAAGATGGTACTATCACAGTTATAGGAAAAGGAAATAAAGAACGTGTTGTTCCAGTTGGTAGTTATGCTCTTAAAGCAATTAAAAATTGGTTGGACTTAAGAAAAACTATAAAAGATGAGATATCTAAAAACTCTGTGATTTTTTTAAGTAAAAATGGTCAAAAATTAACTACAAGGGCTGTTCAATATCGATTAAAATTTTGGGCAATTAAACAGGGTATTCCTGAGAATATTCATCCGCATCTTCTTAGGCATAGCTTTGCTTCTCATTTACTTCAGTCAAGCCAAGATCTGAGAGCAGTTCAAGAACTGTTAGGCCATGAAAATATAAGTACCACACAAATTTATACTCATCTAGATTTTCAACATCTTTCAAAAATTTATGACAAAGCACACCCTCGTGCAAAGAAAAAATGAAAAAGAAATTAAATTCTCTATTGATGCTATGAAGATTTTAAATTATAGTAAATGAATGTTAAATGAACTCACTTCATTAGAAAAGAAGCTTAATAATCTCATTGAGAGACTAGAGGTATTGAAAAAAGAAAATGACAACCTAAAACCTAGCCTCCAACTTGCTCAAGAGGAGATTCAAAACTTAAAAGATAAAATGAAAGAAGCGACACTAAAAGTTGAAAACTTATTAGCTCAATTACCAAATTAAAAAATGACAAAACAAATTGAAGTAAATATATTAGGAAGAGATTTTACTATTTCATGCCCAGAAAATGAGGAAGAAAATCTTCAAAAATCTATAAGCTATTTAAAACATAAAGTAGAAGAAATTCAAGAATCTGGTTCTGTAATTGGAGTTGATAAAACTATTATAAGAGCTGCGTTAGAAATTACTCACGAATTTTTAAATCAAGGAGATAACAAAGATCTTCATACTCTTGATTATAAAAATAAAATAACAAACTTTAATTTGTTAATTGATAAAGCACTACAAAATAATTAATTAAAAGTTTGTTTAGATGTTGCTTGGGCTAATTATTCTTTGAACTAGTCTATAGCATCGGTTTTAGTCAATCAGATTGTGGTGTGATCGCTCACGATTGGGTAACCTTTTAAGGGCTCTTGGCGAGTGAACCTAAAACATCTTAGATTATTACCACTTGAACTTTTGGTTCTAGATGCTGGTCTAGGCAACATCTAAGCAAATTTATCTTAAACTGTGATACTGTAAATCACTCAATGTTATAATTTCTAACGCTTTTTCATGCGTAGATTCTAAAATCACTGGTGGGGCACAACCAGCCTCTGCAGCCTCTAACCATCTCCTTGCACATAAACACCAACGATCACCAGCTTTTAATCCATCAAAATTATATTCTGGGCGTGGAGTTGATAAATCATTACCTTGAGCTTTCGAAAAAGATAAAAATTCTTCATTTACTTCAGCGCAAACAGTATGATTCCCAGAATCTGACTCACAATGATCACATTCACCATTTCTAAAATATCCTGTTAAAGGGTCTAAACTACATGTCTTTAAAGTAGTGCCTAATACATTTTTCTTTTCCATAACTTTCTCTTATATTAAAATTCTAATAACATTACAATAATATATTATTAAAGGGATATTTATCTATGCGTTATTGGCTAATGAAATCAGAACCATCAGTTTTTACGATTGAAGACTTGGAAAAAACTCCAAATCAAACAGTTGATTGGATTCCAACGAAGGGTATTAGAAATTATCAAGCTAGAAATTTTATGAGAGATGATATGTCTCTAGGTGACCTAGCTTTTTTTTATCAATCAAACTGTGAATCGCCTGGAATTGTTGGAATAATGGAAATTACTAAACTTGCTTATCCTGATCCACTTCAATTCTTAAAAGGGAATAAATATTATGATTCAAAATCGACAAGAGAAAACCCTAGGTGGCTGAATGTAGATGTAACTCTAGTAAAGAAATTACCCTTAATTGAATTAAAAAAGTTAAGAAATTTTTCTGAATTGAAAGATATGATGATTTTAAGAAAGGGTAATCGATTATCAATTACCCCAGTTTCTCAAAATGAATGGAAGTTCATAAATAAAATCTGATCTTTTAACTTAAAATCTAAATTAATCGTGGCTATGTCCTTTATGGCCATGTCCACTTCTCACCTGATCCAAACTTCCAAGAGCTATTGGGTATGTAATTATTCCCCAAGGTATGCCTTTTACAGGAATCCTTTTAGAAATATTTAAGGTATCTGAATCAATAACTAAAACCTCATCTGATCTTCCGCAAGCCAAAAGAATTTCTTTGTTATCAGGTGTAAATGTAAAGTGCCAACATCTTCTACCATTAGTTTCAACTCGTTTTATTTTCTCAAAAGTTTTACCATCGTATACTTCTAAAGAACTTCTTTTTTTATATCCGCCGCTTGCAGCAACAAATAATTTGTCTCCAGAAGGACTGAAGCTTACACCATAAGGGGATTTTCCTTTGTGAAGATTATCTTCAGAAACATCATGTTTAGTATCAACAGTTTTAACATGATTAAATTCTTTATCGAGAACAATAAAATTGTCACTATGCTCCAGTGTGGCAATATAAAAGTTTCCGTCTGGAGATACTTTTATACCTCTGGGCCTTAAACCATAATCTTCTGCTTTAATAGTTTTAAGCAAGTCTCCAGATGTAAAGTCATGAACTGTAATGGTATTGTCAGCCTCGTTAGTAACGATGATTTGTGAACCATCTCTGCTAAACTCTATACCTTCGGTCTCAGGACCAGCAGTAATCTCTCTTATTTTTTTTCCAGAGGCAATATCTACTATAGCAATTTTTGCTGGGGTTCTATCATCATCATCATCTTCTTCTTCATGCATTTCTCCTTTAGCAGGCGGCTTCCCCTTTGAAGAAGGCTCTGTTGAAACAAATACTTGATCATCATAAATCCTAACAAATTCGGGATTAATTCCTACGTCAATATTTTTTTCTATTTGTTTTGTCTTTAAATTTATTATTGAAACGTCAGCTCCAGCTTTATTAGCAGTAATTAAATACTTACCTTTTTTAGTTATACCTATACCTCTTGGATAATCACCAGACTTAATAGATTCAACTACTTCCATTGTATTTAAGTCAATTACTGTAACCCCTCCTTCTTGAGAAGTAATATATGCTTTACCTCTGTCAGATTGGCCGCAGCCAACTAAAAATAAAATTAAAATTAAACTACTTAAACGACTCATTTTTTCTCCTTTAATTATGAATTTTTACCTAAAAAAAGTTTATACCCGATATTATCTGTCTCTTTAAAATAAGGATACTCCAACTTCTTCAAAAATGAAGTGAAAATTTCCTGATCTTTCTCTGGGACTTGCATACCAATTAAGACACGTCCAATATCCGCACCGTGATTGCGATAGTGAAATAAACTAATGTTCCAATTTTCACCCATATTAGTTAGAAAACTTAATAATGCACCAGGTTTTTCTGGAAACTCGAAACGATAAAGGACCTCATTCTTAGCCTGCGGAGCATGGCCACCAACCATATGCCTTAAATGAAGTTTAGCCATCTCGTTTTGAGTAAGGTCATTTGCAGATAATCCAGCATCATTAAAATTTTTCAATAGATTTTCAGTATCATCAACATCAGAAATAGTTACACCAACAAATATTTGTGCTTGATCATTATCTGAATAACGATAATTAAACTCTGTTATATTTCTCTCTCCAATTAATTTACAAAAGGATTTAAAAGCTCCTGGTTTTTCAGGAATATTAACTGATAAAATCGCCTCTCTTTGCTCACCAATTTCAGCTCTCTCAGCGACAAAACGTAGACGATCAAAATTAATATTTGCGCCTGATGCAATACCTATTAAATTTTTACTTTGTATATTATTTTTCTGGACATATGATTTTAAACCCGCAGCAGCTAATGCTCCTGCAGGCTCTAAAATAGTTCTTGTATCTTCAAATACATCTTTAATAGCCGCACATATTTCATCATTATCCACAACAACCATGTCATCAACGCATTTTGTAGCTATTTCAAAATTAAGAACACCGACTTGCTTAATTGCTGCTCCTTCTGCAAATAAACCAACATGATCAAGTGAAATTCTTTCATTTTTTTTCAGGGCTTGAGTCATCGCCTCAGAATCTTGTGCTTCCACTCCAATAATTTTAATATCTGGATTTACTGATTTTACATATGAAGCTATCCCAGAAATAAGACCTCCACCACCCACACAAACAAATATTGCATATATAGGTTTATCAAATTCTTCCAATATCTCTTTCCCGATTGTTCCTTGCCCCGCTATAACATAAGGATCATCAAAAGGATGAAGAAAAGTTAAACCTTTTTCTTTTTCTATTTCATGAGCGTGTTCTATTGATTCATGAAGAGAAATACCATATAAAATAACTTCAGCTCCATATTGACGGACAGCATTTGTCTTGATTAAAGGTGTAGTTTTTGGCATCACAATTGTAGCTTTGCATCCTAAGGTTTTAGCTGCCATCGCAACACCTTGTGCATGATTTCCAGCTGAAGCAGCAATCACACCTTTGTCTCGCGTATTTTTATCAAGATTAACTAATTTATTATAAGCCCCCCTAATTTTAAAAGAAAAAACAGGCTGTTGATCTTCTCGCTTTAGGTAAATTTTATTATTCAATCTTGCTGATAAGGATGACTGAAAATCTAGCGGAGTTTTTTTTGCTACATCATATACTCTTGCATCGTCTATATATTGCTTATATTTATTTGTCATAATTTGTTCATTCTAAATAACCACATCACAGTGTATTATATAAATCTAATTAATAGTTAAAAAAAAGGTTTAGGGAAAATGAGTTTTACACAAGACGAATTGAAGCAACAAGTAGCAAATGCTGCAATAAATTATGTAAAATCTGGAATTATTGGTGTTGGTACAGGTTCAACTGCAAATTATTTTATTGATGCATTGGCTGAAATAAAACATAAAATTGATGGTGCGGTTGCAAGTAGTGAAGCAACTTCCGATAGGCTTAAGTCTCATGGAATTGAAGTTTTTGATTTAAATGATATTAATGGAATGGATATATATGTTGATGGTGCAGATGAAATAACGGAACATATGCATATGTTAAAAGGAGGTGGTGGTGCATTAACAAGAGAAAAAATTGTTGCTGCCAACGCAAAAGAATTTATTTGCATATGTGATGAAAGTAAATATGTTTCTGTTTTAGGTAAATTTCCATTACCTGTAGAAGTTTTACCAATGGCGAAAAGTTATGTTGCTAGAGAGCTAACAAAATTAGGTGGGCAGCCTGAATTAAGAGATTTTACAACTGACAACGGTAATATAATTTTAGATGTACATGAACTTAAAATAATTGATCCGATTGAAATAGAAACAAAAATTAATCAGATTGTTGGTGTGGTTACAAATGGGTTGTTTGCTGCTCGGCCAGCAGATATATTGCTCCTTGGGACAGACAATGGGGTAAAAACAATAAAGAAAGGTGCTTAATTGCCTTAAATTTGTCATAATAATAGACTATATTAATTAATTTTAGGTAAATAAAATATGGCATCGGAGCATATTTACAAACAATACGATTCTGACTTAGAGGCTATTCGAGCAAAAGTATTAGAAATGGGCACTTTAGTTGAGGAACAAACATCTAACGCAATTCAATCACTTCTTAACACAGATGTTAAATTAGCCGAACAAGTAATGAAAAGAGATGATCAAATAAATGATTTAGAAGTTCTTATTGACGAAGAAGCCTCCCTTTTAATAGCTAAAAGATCTCCAGCTGCAGGTGACTTAAGAAATATAATGATGATGCTAAAGATTATTACAGATTTGGAAAGAATGGGCGATGAAGCCGCCAAAATAGCAAGATCAACAACAAGAATATTTGAAGATAATCGAATGAATAAACCAAAATTCAATGAAATTAAGGGGATGGCAAAAGCTGTGCAAGAAATGATAAAAACAGCATTAAACTCTTTTGCAAGGTTAGACTTAACCGATACTATCGATATTCTAGAAAAAGATAAACAGGTTGATGATGATTATCGTTCTACTATGAGGCAATTACTCACATTTATGCTGGAAGATCCTCGAACAATATCAATGTCACTTGAGAGCATGTTTATTGCAAAATCACTTGAAAGAATTGGTGATCACGCCGTTAATATATCACAAAGTGTTATTTATACTGTTAAAGGTAAAGACGTCAGACACTCTTCAATCAAAGAAATTAAAAAAGAATTATCTTAATTTATTTTTTTGGGGGTATATATCCCGAAGCTTTATCAGCTCCATCACCAAAAAAATAAGCCTCTGTTTGTTCGGTAAGATATTTTCTTGCTTGAGGATCAACTAAACTCAAACGATTTTCATTAACCAACATAGTTTGATGCTCTAACCAACCCGACCAAGCTTCTTTTGAAACATTTTCAAAAATTTTTTGTCCTAATGGTCCAGGATATGGCGGATAGTCTAAACCCTCTGCCTCTTTTTTTAATTTAGCACATTTCACAATTCTAGACATTCAATTACCCCTTAAGTTATTTAATAATATAATACTAGAATGGTAACTAACTATTATTATATTTTTGTTATAATTTGGCTAAATTTTAAAAGGCAAAATATTTTATGACAAGTCCTTTCAAAGGTAAAACAGGTCTTAAAAGACTTATTAACGCTTTTGCATATTCATTAGAAGGATTTAAAGCATCCTATAAAAATGAAGCTGCTTTTCGCCAAGAATTTTTCCTTTCTATAATTCTAATTCCAGCAGGCTTCCTAATTGGTGAGACGGGGATTCAAAAAGCACTTTTAATTTCAAGCATTATCATAATAACCTTAGTTGAACTTCTCAATACAGCAATCGAAACAACTGTTGACAGAATTTCATTTGAAAACCATCATCTAGCAAAACGAGCAAAAGATATAGGAAGTGCAGCTGTTTTTTTAGCTATCGCAAATGCATTTATCACTTGGATTTTAATCTTATTTTTCTAAAACTTGATATTTCTATTTGACTGAAGTATGATCGAAAAATTGAATTTAGGTGAGAATAATTCACAAAGTTATTTTTTAAACGGGAAGTAAGTGCAAATCTTACACTGCCCCCGCAACGGTAAGTAAGGAAGAGTTTATCAACTTAGCCACTGGTTAAAACTGGGAAGGCAATAAACTTAGTCTTATGAGTCCGGAGACCGGCCTTAATTTCAATCGTGAAAATTGCGGGGATGCAATTTTAATTGAAATTTAGATTACCTTATTAAACTTCCATTAAAAATAAATTCCTAAAATTTTTGCGCCTCT